>ULTP01070233.1_pt1 | contig 11009 bp, 10 predicted proteins | sample 1957721 | NCBI WGS metagenome assembly ULTP01 (sample SAMEA4835737, study PRJEB28245) | human gut metagenome | biome: gut microbiome; material: fecal sample | place: Denmark | collected 2008 | reverse complement strand
ACATATGTCCACTTTTTTGTTAGTTTTGCCAACTTATTAAATATTAAAATTAATTTATTTATCTAGTTTGAATACATAAGGTAATAAATCACCTATTTGGTATGCTTTTACATTGTTTTCACAAATTGTATATATATTAAAATCTTTATTTACAAATTCACTTATAAATTGTCTACAATATCCACAAGGCAAACATTCTTCTTTCATAGCTGTTTCTTCATTATATCCACCTATTACCAAAATACTTTCAAACTCTTTTTCCCCTTCAGACAAAGCTTTGCAAAAAGCTACTCTTTCAGCACAAATTGATTGTATTCCATTATTTTCTATATTACATCCAGTATATGTTTTCCCTTTTTTAGTTTTTAAAACAGCACCAACTTTAAAATTGCTATATGGAACATATGCATTTTTTCTTACTTTTTTTGCTAGTTCAATTTCTTCTTTTAATTTACTATCTAATTCCATATTAATACTTTTCTCCTATTCAAATTATTCAAATTTATTTTTACCCAAATTTATATATAACAAAAGTGGACATTATAATATAATTGCAAAAGACAGAATTTCATTCTTAAATATTTAGCTATACTTTTTTATATTGATTACAAGCCTATCGCTTTTTGTGTTTCTCTCTACTGCTTCAAAAATGAATTTTCCTTTTCCCCTAATTGTAATTTTATCTCCTTCTTGTAATCTTTTGCTTTCTTTTTCTTCTAGTATTCCATTAACAAATACTCTATCTTGATTTAAAATTTCTTGTGCCATACTTCTTGAACATTTTGCTAATTCTGCAACAAAATTATCTAATCTATTTGATGAAATAATTATATTGTATTCTTCAAAATTTTCTTCTTTTTCATTTATGTCATAAAAATTTTTAACACTTATTTCTGATTTTTTGAATCTTGTAAGTTCTGGTAAATTAATTATCAAATAATCTAAAATTTCATTCAATACAATTACGTCTGCACCATTATCTCTAACAATTATATCTCCAAATTTTTCTCTTTTAATTCCCAATTTCATTATTCCACTTAGATATTCTTTATGATCATAATGTTGGTTATTTGGTAATTTTATATAAATTACTTTTATTATATTTTTTAAATTATTTCTTGCCATTTCTTCTGTTAATTTATCTGGAAAAAATACGATTATTTCCCTATCTGGATTATTTATGCCACCAAAAAAGAAATAATTTTTTATTTTCTTATCATTTAATATCTTTTTAGCAATGCTTTTTTCATTTAACTGCATAAAATCTGTATATGTTATTTTATTTTTAGAATTACAAAATCTAATTTTATCTTCTATTTTTGCAATTAAGAGTTTGTCTTCTTCTTTTTTATCTTTAATTGTATTGCAGTAAGACATTTTTCTCCTCCTAATTTTATTTTTTTAATCAAACTATTTTTTTCTTTATCACTACTACCAATATTAGTTTTCTTAAAAACTTTTCCATTTTTGTTTTTTGTATTTTCAGTTAAAATATCAATTATATATTTTTCAATACTATCTTCATCAATTCCATATTTATTTTCAATTTCTGAGCAAGTTCCTTGTTTTATAAATTCATCTGGATATGCAATTTTTTTGAATATAAATCTTGAATATTCTTTTATTTCTCTTTCACTCAAATCACATAAATGCTCTGCTATTATTTCTTCTACTGCTGTTCCTAATCCACCTATCCCAGTTCCATCTTCAATAGTAATAACTCTTTTTGTTTGTTTTATTTCTTGCCAAATTTTTTCTTTATTTAAGGGTTTTAGAAATCTTGCATTTATTACAGTTATATATATTCCTTTTTCTTTTAATTTTTGAGCTACTGAATATGCTCTTGCAACCATTTTTCCTATTGCTATTATTGTGAAATCTTTTCCATTTTCTAATTTTTCAAATTCACTTAATTCGATTTTAGTATCAATTAATTTTGTTTTTTTCCAAATATTATTTTCGCCACCTCTTGGATATCTAATTAGAACTGGAGTTTTTAGTTGTACTGAAAACTCTAACATATCTTCTAATTCTTTAAAATTCTTTGGTGCCATAATCGTAAAATTAGGTATCAAATTTGTAAAACTCATATCAAACATTCCTTGATGTGTTTCTCCATCTGCTCCAACAACACCTGCTCTGTCTACACAAATAACTACTGGTAGTTTTTGCAAAGCTACATCATGGATTAATTGATCATATCCTCTTTGTAAAAAAGATGAATAAATTGGTATTACAGGTATAAAGCCTTCTTTTGCCATACCAGCAGACATTCCAATTGCATGTTGTTCTGCTATACCAACATCAAAAAATCTATTTGGGAATTTCTTTGAAAATTCTTCAAGTCCAGTTCCTTCTTCCATTGCAGCTGTTATAGCAACTATTTTATCATTATTTTCAGCTAAACAAATTAATTTATTTCCGAATATTTTTGAATAATTATCTTTTCCTTTTTTTAACTTTTCACCAGTTTCGATATCAAAACTAGATGTACTATGAAACTTATTTGGTTTATCTTCTGCTGGTTTATATCCTTTTCCCTTTTTAGTTATTACATGTAATAAAACTGGACCATCTAATTCTTTTGAAATTTCTAATATTTCTTCTAATTGTTTTAAATTATGTCCATCAACTGGTCCTAAATATCTAAATCCTATATCTTCAAAATACATCTTAGGAATTATAGCTTGTTTTACACTCTTCTTGAATTTTTGAATAACTTTTACAATTTTATTACCTATAATTGGTATTTTTCCAATAATGCTTTTTCCACCAATATTAGTTTTTATATAAAATTTTTTAGTTCTTAATTTTGAAAGCATTAAAGCAACTCCACCAACATTTTTAGAAATGCTCATTTCGTTATCATTCAAAATAACTAATAAATTAGTCTTACTATTTCCAGCATCATTTAACGCTTCTAATGCCATTCCACCAGTAAGTGCACCATCTCCAATAACAGCTATAACACTATTTTTTTCTTTTTTCAAATCTCTACTTCGTGCCATTCCTAAGGCAACTGAAATAGATGTACTACTATGTCCTGTATTAAAATGATCATATTCACTTTCTTCTGTTTTTGGAAATCCTGCTAATCCGTTCATTTTTCTTAATGTATCAAATTTATCTAGTCTACCTGTCAAAATTTTATGCACATAAGTTTGATGCCCAACATCCCAAACAACTTTATCTTTTTTTAAATCAAAAACTTTATGGAGTGCAATAGTAAGTTCTACAACACCAAGATTAGATGCCAAATGGCCTCCTGTTTTAGAAACTGTAGAAATTATTTTTTCTCTAATTTCTTTTGCAAGTTCTTCTTGTTCTTTAATATTTAATTTTTGTACATCCTTTGGACTTTTTATCTCTTCTAATTTCATTTTTTATACCTTGAATTTTCCAAATTTTTCAATTTTTATTTTTGTCTTATAAAACTAAAAAAATCATTCCGGATGTTAATAAAGGAATTGTTAAATTATCAGTTCCTTTAATTGAAACACCTTCTACAATTGTTGTTATTATTGCCATAATAATTGCTTTTACAAAACAATTTGCTACACCTAAATATGATAATGCTCCAAAAATAATGATTAAACTTATAATAAACATTGTTGCAGATCCTGCTAAAGTTTTTTTATTTCCATTTACACTATATTCTGGACTATCAATTCCTTTTCCAACAATTGCTGCCATTCCATCTGCATATCCCATTACAGCTACACCTACTAAACCAATAATCGGATTTTGTAATGGTCCAAATGTTGCTAACGCTAAAATCAAAAGAGATAATGCATAGTATACTGTTCCTAATCCATCTTTTTCTCCTTCATCTCTTTCCATAGCTTTTATTATATTAAATTTATAAGATAAAAAATTAATTACTACAAATATAGCTGGACATATAGCAGCTACCCACATATTATCAAAAAATACCATTGCAATAATCCACCAATTTGATAGCATTATATGTATAAATTTTCTACTTGCTTCTTTACTTATTTTACTAAATAATGTTGATGCTCCTATAATTACTCCAATATACAAAAAAGAAGCTATTATTCCATATAAATTATTCATTTTAAATTCCTCTATTATCACTCAAATTTTGATAATTATATCATCAAATAACTCAAATATAAACCTTTTTTATGTAATTTTTTTGTGAAATATGTACATCGCTTTCTATTTTTTATTTATCTAATAATTTTTTTGTATCTAAATTTTCTATTTTCTTTATTCCAGCAGTTCCCTGCAAAATATCAAATTGTTTTTTAGCTATTTGATTGAGTCTATATAACCTTTTTGGTTGTTCTATTCCTTGTTCAATCATCTCTGCATTTAAATTTTCAAGATTTACTAAAATAACTAACTGAAGAATATTGGCATAGTCCCTCATGTTTCCTTCTAAATTAGGATTTTTATCTTTCCATTCTTTTGCCGTCATTCCAAATAATGCTACATTCAGTATATCAGCTTCATTGGCATATACATATTGCTTTTGTTTCTCTGTAAGTGTTGGAATAATATTTTCTTTTATACTATCAGTATGTATTCTGTAATTTGTTTTAGCTAGTTCTCTTCTTACTGACCATTCTATTTTGTTTTGATAGCCTTCATTTCGTTTTAGTCTTTCAAACTCTGTTATTAAATAAAGTTTAAATTCAACATTTAGCCAACTAGCAAATTCAAAAGCAATATCTGGATGAGCAAAAGTACCAACACTATACTTTCCGCTACTTGGGGAATAATTCCAATTGCATTAAACTCTTTTTTCCATCTATTTTGGGTCATTGTAAAACGATTATATCCAACTTCATCAATTTTAATTCTGTGTGATTCCACGGAATTAAAATTTTCATTATGTAATTCTTCCCATTCAGCAAATAAATAGCAATTCTATTTTGTTCTTTATATTTTCCTGCTCTTTCTTAGTTAATATTTTTTCTTATAATATAAGAAAAATATTAGAATTTTTACCAAATTACAAAAAAAGTCCAAATTCTTCAATTTGAACTTTTCTCAATCTCTTTATTTTCGCTAACTACAAGTAGTTCGACGAAAATACTTCTTGGCTGGGGTACTGTGATTCGAACACAGGAAATGTCGGAGTCAGAGTCCGATGCCTTACCGCTTGGCGATACCCCAATATTAATCTTTTGGTATTATATCTCAAAAAAAATATAAAAGCAATAGTTATAAAATAGTATTTTACTTAAAAAATCAAATTGGACATTTGCAACTTCTATTTTAAACAAATGTCCATATAATTTATATTAAATTAATATTATTTTTCATCTTCGTTTACAATTGTAAATATTTCTATATTTCTATTTTCTCGGTCCTTTCCATATTGACCAGAAACTACATATTCACTTAAATCAAAAACAATATCATCTTTGATATGTTCATTAAAGTATTGATAATATAAATGCATTAATTGAACAAGTTCTCCTTTTTGCCATTCTTCAAATGGTATATTCATTAATTCTTCAACACTTCTTGCATTTAATACATCATCAATTTCTTTTTCTTTAGCTTTATCTGATACATCAAACATAAAGCTTAATCTTTTTCTTTTTAATTTTTTTATAATTTCCTCACCTCTTTCATTATAATATTAATATTTTATTTTTATTATACCTCTGTACACTTTTTCAATTACTTTCTTTTATTTCAAATCAATTATACATTATTTTTTGTATCTATTCAATATATTGTTTACTTTTTGTGCAAATTTTGACACATTTTTTTGCAACACAAAAAACTTTCCTTCATATTAATTTGATAATGTCTATTATCTATCAAATAATAATTAGGAAAGTTACTTTTATTTTCGCAAATCTTTTACAATTTCTTCAATTGAATCTACTAAAAATCTAGTATCTTCTAAATTATTTTCTTTTCCAAAACTTATTCTTAAACTTCCACGTGCAATTTGTGATGGTACACCTATTGCCAATAGTACATGAGATGGATTTAATAATCCAGCACTACAAGCAGAACCACTTGAAGCACAAATTTCTCTTTTATCTAACTCATATAAAAGTTTTGAACCATCTACTCCTCTAAAACAAATATTAGCATTGCCTGCTAATCTAAATTTTCTATCCCCATTTATAATTATATTTGGTATTCTCTTTTCTATTTCAGAAAAATAGAATTCTCTTAAGTTTAATAATTTAGCATTATATCTTTCTATATTTGAATTTGCAAGTTCTATTGCCCTACCTAATCCTACAATGCCTGGTACATTTTCTGTTCCTGCTCTTTTTTCTCTTTCTTGATGTCCACCATCTTGAATCCTTGAAAAAAGTACTCCTTCTTTTACATATAAAACTCCTACTCCTTTTGGTCCATAAAATTTATGTGCAGACATTGAAAGTGCTGAAATTCCCATTTCTTTCACATCTATTTTTTCATTTCCTATTGCTTGAACAGCATCTGTATGAAAGAATACACCATATTTTTTAGCAAGCTCTCCAATTTCTTTTATTGGTTGTATTGTTCCTATTTCATTGTTTGCAAACATTATGCTAATTAATATAGTTCTTTGAGTTATTGCTCTTTCTAATTCATTCAAATCTATTCTTCCATTTTTCTTTACTTTTAGGTAAGTTACTCTATATCCCATATTTTCTAATGTTTTACAAGTATTTAATATTGCTGGATGTTCTATATTAGTTGTTATTATATGATTTCCTCTTCTAGAATTTGCTTTTACAATTCCTTTCAATGCTAGATTATCACTCTCACTGCCACAACTAGTAAAATATATTTCATTCGTATTTGCATTTATTGCTTTTGCAACTTTTTCTCTTGCGTGATTTATAGCTTCTTTATTTTCTTTTCCTATTTTGTATACTGAAGATGGATTTCCAAATTTTTCTGTAAAATATGGTCGCATTACTCTAAATACATCTTCATCCAAAGCTGTAGTAGCTGCATGATCAAAATATTTTATCAACTTTATCAACTTCTTTCAATTAGAGTGTTCCTTATATCATATGCCATATCATTCTAATAGTTTACCAAAAATGCAAAAATACTTTGCATTCATTATTAAAATTTGCTTAAGCTTTTATATAAATAGTACGTGCTATGCACTTTCATATTCCAGAACAAATTTATATAACAAAAGTGAACATTATATTAATTGAAAAAGATAAAAAAACACCAACTAGAAATAAATCTAATTGGCGTTTTTTTGATTAACTATGTTAAATATCTTCATTTAAAATATTCTATTAATTAAAATTATTTTAATTGTTTCATAACTTCTTCAGCAAAGTTTTCTTCTTTCTTTTCGATTCCTTCACCTTTTTCAAATCTTGCAAATCTTGCAATTTCTCCACCTTTGCTTGAAACCATAGCTCCAACTTTAACACTTGGATCTTTTACAAATTCTTGATCTAATAAACAAATTTCAGAATAGAATTTTCCAATTCTTCCTTGAACCATTTTTTCTGCTATTTCAGCTGGTTTGCCTTCGTTCATAGCTTGAACTTTTAAGATTTCCATTTCTTTGTTTACAGCTTCTGCTGGAACTTCTTCTCTATTTAAGTATTCTGGTTTTGCAGCAGCAATTTGCATACATACATCTTTTGCTAATGCGCTATCACCTTTTGATAATTCAACTAAAACAGCAATTTTTCCATCTCCATGAATGTAGCTTTCTACTAATCCTTCTGTTGCAAATCTTGCAAATCTTCTAATTGTCATGTTTTCTCCGATTGTTGCAATTTTGTCTGTTAAAGTTTCTTTTACAGTTTTGTCTGTATCCATATATTTTTCTGCTAATAAAGCTTCTACATCAGCTGGATTTGTTTTTGCAACTATTTCAGCTATATCTGCAACAAATGCTCTAAATTCTTCGTTTTTAGCAACGAAATCTGTTTCAGCATTTACTTCAACAATAGCACCAATTTTTTTATCTTCTGAAACATAGCTACATACTAAACCTTCAGCTGCAACTCTTCCAGATTTTTTAGCAGCTTTTGCAATTCCTCTTTCTCTTAATAATTCTGCTGCTTTTTCCATATCTCCATCTGTTTCTGTTAAAACTTTTTTGCAGTCCATCATTCCTGCACCTGTTTTTTCTCTTAATTGTTTTACTAATTCTGCTGTAATCATTTTTTTACCTCCTATATAATTTATATTTTAACAATTATAATTTCTAATTTAAAATTAGGGTGGTTACAAATATATATAAAAATGCTCCACCCTTAATTTACTTAATATTTAAAATTATTCAGCATCTTCTGATGCAACTTGTTCCATATCTGTAGCTTCTTCTGCTTCAGCAACAGCTTCCATTTCATCAGCTTCAACTTCAGCATCTTCACCTTGTCTACCTTCTATAACTGCATTAGCTATAACATCAGCTATTAATTTAACAGCTCTTATAGCATCATCATTTCCAGGAATAGCATAATCTACTTCTTCTGGATTGCAGTTTGTATCTACTAAACCAACTACTGGTATACCTAATTTTTTTGCTTCTAATACTGCAATTCTTTCTTTTTTAGGATCTACTACAAACATAACTCCTGGCATTTCTTTCATATCTTTGATTCCACCAAGATTTTTTTCTAGTTTTTCCATTTCATTTTTTAATCCGATAACTTCTTTTTTAGGTAACATATCGAATGTTCCGTTTTCTGACATTTCTTCTAATTCGTTTAATCTGTCAATTCTTCCTTCAATTGTTTTGAAGTTTGTAAGCATACCACCTAACCATCTTTGGTCAACATAGTACATATTACATTTTTGAGCAGCTTCTTTAATGCACTCTTGTGCTTGTTTTTTAGTTCCTACAAAAAGAACTGTTTTTCCTTCTTCTGCTTGTTCTTTAACGAATTTGTAAGCTTCGTCTAATTTTTTTGATGTTTTTTGTAAATCAATAATGTGAATACCATTTCTAGCTTGGAATATATATTCAGCCATTTTTGGATCCCATCTTCTTGTTTGATGTCCGAAATGAACACCTGCTTCAAGTAATTGTTTCATTGCAACTACTGCCATTTTAATTTCCTCCTTAAATTGTTTTTTACACCCGCATATTTTTAACATTTAAGAACACTATAACTTAAAATTGATATAGCACAATCTTAAACTAAATGTGCGTGATTTTTTAATACTATGATAGTATAACAGATTTTTGTAGCATTTTCAAGTGTTTTTTTAAATTTATTTATTATTCTCTTAAACTTGTTTTTTCTTATAAAATTCATTTAATTTACAAAATTGCATTTAATTTTTCAATTTACAATTATTCTCCAAAATGAACAACTTTTGTAATTATACTTAATATTTTTGTAGCATTTTTCTTTGCAAATTCTTTTGTTATTGCCTTACCACCAATTGTTAAAGCTGCAATTATAGCACTCAATATAAATTGAATATATGTACCAATTCCAAAAGATTCACTAAGTTTTAATGCAATCATTGTACCAATAGCACCACTAATAACACCACAAATATCACCTACAACGTCGTTACAAATATTTGAAACTTTAGCAGAATTTCTAATTAATTTTATTGCTGTTTTTGCTCCTTTTATTTTTTTAGAAGCTTTTGCATGAAATTCCTCTTCTTTTGCTATCGTAACAGCTACACCTATCAAGTCAAATAATATACCTAACAATATAACTAATATTAAAACTACAATACCTGGCAATACTTCTAATTTAGATATTGCTGTATTGGAAAAATATGCAAAAAACATTGATAAAAAGAAAGCTATAACTGTTATTGTTAATGCCCATTTTAAAGGGCTTTCCTTTTTAGATTTGTTTTTCGATTTACTTTTTTCTTTCAAAATTCATTCTCCTTAATCTAAAAAAATATTATTCAAATTGTTCAGAATTCAAATAATATTTCTACATTTAATATTTAAAATCTTAAGTTGGTAGAGATGCAAGTAAATTTTACGGTTTAAGGTCTAGCAGAATTTCTCTGTTTTTCACTAAGCATTACTACTTAGCCGTTTCCATTTAAGAAAAACACCTTGTAGAAAAAGGAGCTAGATCGCCACTGAAGCCGTACCTTAATCCTTACAGCTCTTCACCCTTGATTTAGAGCAAACATTCTAGAAAATTTCTTTGAATATGATTAACTTATTCTTAGTCTCTTTTGCAAAACGTGTTTCATAGAAGCTATGTAAAATGCCTAATCCCCAAGAATCACTCAAGACAGATACCACAACCTATATAATAGATAAAACATATAGATTTGTACTTAAGGTTTTTTTTACTCAAGTCTCAACGAAAGTAGGAATCAACTGTATGCCATTACAATCTATCCTAAATTCTTTACTCTCTAAGCCCACGCAAAACTGGGCGTAATGCGCAGAACTTAAAAAACTTCGATTTAAGTGATACCTTTCTAGTAGATTTTTAGCCCTACCCTCTTAATAAGTTCATACACTAGAATAATGCACCAACAATTATAAGTATAACATCAAATATAATTTATTTCAAATTTCACTTTTGCCTTATTTTTCCTTTTTAAAATCGAAAAAAACTTTTAACTAATTTTATTTCTTTATATCTTTTTTAATCTCTCTTTTTCTCAATTTTTCTTTAAATTGTAATATCTAACTTTGTTTTATTCCTGCTTTTACAACAATTCTTTTTCCATTTTTATTATTGCAAGTTATTAAAGTTAATTCTTTTTCATATTTTTTACTATATTCCAAACAAGATAAGTCTTCTGAATTACTTTCATAAATATTGTTTACAATATATACATATTTTTTATCTTGCAAATCCTGTAAAATTACTTCATCACCTATTTCAAGTTTGTTTAATTTTCCAAAAAATCTTTCATCATTATAATTATGTCCTGCTAATCCTATGTTTCCTTTTTCATCTAAACTATTACCATAAAATTTACAAATTGATATTTTTAGTAAATCTTCATTATATTCATTAAAAACCATATAATCTAAATTAATCTTAGGAATTTTTATTTTTCCTAAAATCACAGATTTGTTGCTTGTTAGATTTTGC
>ULTP01036156.1_pt1 | contig 11051 bp, 9 predicted proteins | sample 1957721 | NCBI WGS metagenome assembly ULTP01 (sample SAMEA4835737, study PRJEB28245) | human gut metagenome | biome: gut microbiome; material: fecal sample | place: Denmark | collected 2008 | reverse complement strand
CAGTTAGGATTCGCTGCCTTTACTGCCGCATACATAGCAGACTGCCTTCTTCTAATAAAGCTATTCTTTTTTACTAATTCATTACTGCTCTAATTTGTTTCCATTTCTGCAATTTACTTCTATCTCCCTTATGCACCTGCCGCTATAAATCTCTATATGAGAAAAGCACCTAAGATTTTTCCTAAGTGCATTCCTCATTTTCTACATCATTAGTTACTTCTTCACTAGATATAAATCCATAATTTTCAAGAAGTTCCCTGTCTTTCTTTTTTAATATAGGTACTCCCCACACTAAAAGATATTTTGCCCTTGTACTTGCAACATATCCTATTCGCTTTGCTTCTCCATCTCCCTCAATCCAATGGGCTTTCCAATGTCCACCTTCACTTTGTGCATTTTCACTAGATATTACTAGAGTCGTGTCATATGTACATCCTTTACTTCCATGAATAGTCATTACCGGAATATCTGTAACAAATTTTCCAACAAAATTACTAATTACTACATCTTTGTTGCCATTGCTAACTTTAAAGTTGTTTCCGTTAACCAATTTTTCAATTTCCCGTTCCTTATTTTCATCATAATTTGAAATAATACTATACTGGCATTTTAAAATATCATTCAATTCTTTTCTTGCCTTTTCATGCCATTTTCCATACGTTTGGTTAAAATCCATTAATGTTTCTGATTTTTCAATGGCATTTAAAACTGTCATCAAATATATACGCCATGCAAAAACTGAAGTTATTTCTTTCGGGCAATAATAATTTTTCTTTGTTCTTCCACCGCCAAACCATTTTGATATCTGTAAACCAGATAATTCTAATGCCATACTCATCTGACTCTGTGCTTTTTCTTTCCATAACTGAACTGCAACAACAAGTGGTTCTTTTGTATCAAATTCATTTTGGGTAGTCTTCTCTAATTGTTTGCGCAAAGCATTTTGTTTTACTAATATCTTATTATCATATTCTTTGCATCCCATACTATCTAATAATCTTACATATTTCTCTATTGCTTCTTCTGGTGTTCTATACTCAATATAAACAAGTGAGTGATTTCCAAATTTACTTTCTACGTTTTGGCTAATACTTCCTGATTTACCAATTAATTTTTCTGAAAAAGAAACTATTTCCGTACAACTCCTGAAATTATTGCTTAATGTGTATTTTTCAAAATCTTTCACATAATCTGCAATATTATCTGGACTTACTCTTTTGAATTCATATATGCTCTGATTCAAATCACCTATAAAATGAATACAGCATCCATTTTCTTTTAATTGTCGCAAAACCTCCAATTCATTTCCTGATAAATCTTGACATTCATCTATAAGAATAAACGGAAATCTTTTTGCGATTTCGCTTCCTATATTTTTTTTGAGAATTCTAACAGCCAAAAAATTCAAATCATCAAAATTTGCATAGCCTTGTTTCCAAAATTCTTTCTTGCAATCAAGAAAACAATCCCTCACATATTTCCACTCCCAATAATAAGATTGTTTTTTTCTTTTCTCATGTATATATTTTTGTATTCTATCACTCTGATAATAATCTTTAAGCCAAACCAACTGGCTACCTATATAAAAATAGAAATCTTTTCTAGTAAAATCAAAACCAATTTGATGAGCATAAATATCATTTCGTTTATTCTGAGAACTTAAATAGTGAATCGAACACTTATAATTCATTAACCAATGATTCGAATATATCGACACATTCTCATCAACCACATGTAATGAAAAATCAGAATTCTTCCCTTGATACCCTACAAATTTGTAAGCAAACGGCTGCACTATATAATTATGAATAAAGCTACTTAATGTGCCGATATAATGTGGATATGTTCCATTATTTCCTGCAAATCTCTTTACTCTATCCTTGATTACATCTGTCGCATCATTCGTGAAAGATAAAACAGCTATACCCTTATTTCTCTCTTTCCACTTCTTAATCTCATATGCAGCCTTCATTCCTACAACTTCTGTTTTTCCACTTCCTGCACATGCACGCAAAAAAGTATCTTTTTTAGCAGAAGATAGAACATATTTTAATTGTTCTTCTGTTTTTTCTGAAATTCTACAATGATCGAGGCCTTCACAAATATGTCCATTCGACAACCTAAAACATTCATCACATGTAATTTCATCCGATTTATCACAGATTACTTTCGCTACTTGCTCCTGACATTCTTCCTTCGTCATAATTTCCTCCACATGCCCAGATAATAGCTTTCTTAATGTAACTAGGAATCTTTACTTCCTTTCCCTGCTCAATCTTTTCTAACAACAGCTGTGAAAAAATACTTTTTCCTAATTCATCGCTATCAATATGTTCATAAATATATTTTGCATCTTTTCTTCGACTTTCATTATCTCCATCATACTCATTGTTTTTGTCAATTATTTTCTTACACTCAGCCTTAACACCACTCCTATTTTCATCACCAGTTTGCCAACCTTCTTTTATTACTTCAGCCATCAAAGCAAAATTTCCGCACATTGCCAAATCATACTCAAAAGTTTTTAGAGAAGCAACATACAACCTTGCTTGTTTTGTACTCTCCAATTCTTCTGCTAAGCCAATAGCCTCATTTCCACCTTCAACTTCTTCGGTTTCAATAGGATATACCTTTTGTTTTTTCTTCTTTCCTTCTTCATCTACTATCTCTATTGATTTAGGATCTTTGTCGGTTATTCCACTGCAACGAATAGGAAGTCGCTCTATATCCCATCCCTCTGTATCATAAAACAACGGAAAGAAATACTTAAAATTAATACCATTAACATTAACCACGGATACTCCCGCTTCTTCCAACGAAGCAGGCAATGTTTCGTCTCTTCCTTGATTATACTCTGCTAACACAATAGCTGCTAATGCTGGCAATAACATTGCTTCGCATATACCTTCCACTAAAATTACTCCCTTAGAAAATAAAAGTGTAGATTTTGTAATATCCATCCAGCGATTTAAATATTTTTTAACGTTATCATCTAATTGAAAATCGAAAATCTTCTTCGCAGTAATTCCCGTTTCTGTTCCTTTTATATGTATAATAGCATCTACACCAACTGAAGCAGCTATTACTGCGGAATGAGTAGTTACAATTATCTGCAAGTTCTGTTTTTCATTTGCCATCTTCTGCAGATACTTTATTAGTTTTGACTGAATTTGCGGATGTAAATGTGCTTCTGGCTCCTCTATCAATAACACAGTAAATAAACTGTTATTTTTGTTTACAACTTCCAATTCCGCAAATACGGTTGCAATATAAAGTAGATTATTATATCCAAGACTATTTATTGCTACATCACGAAATTTTTTCTCATCCATCTCTCCCATGTGTGGGAAAAATACCATTTTAATATTTTGCAAAATAGATACAAAAGAACTTTCTGAAAACTGCAAATTTACACTTTGTCCAAAAACAGTTCCCATTGACTCTTTCATCGCTGTATTAATATCTTTTTTTGCCTGTTCTATTTCGCTATATTTATTATCCTCATTCTTTATAATAGATTGATTAAACTCACTAAATGCATCCACCAATTGTTTTTTTCTTACCTCATCCTTATATTGATGTTTTAACAACAATGCTAGTCGTGATTTTTTACCATTTGTCAATTTTTCCTCAGCATTTCTGAGTGCCGGAAGGTATATTGTATCTATGTAATCAAATGTTTCCTCCTCAAATGCGCTTGATTTTGATTTTCCACCCCATATACTTTTCTTAAAATATCCTTTTTGATTTGGTTCTTTCTCTATTTCCAAATGAAGCTCAGCTTCAAATTCTGCATTACACCATGATAAAAAAGTAATTCGTTCTTCTGGACTTAGATTTCCCATTTTTAAATCTATTAAGACATTCTTCCTCTGTTCTTCATTATCGAACGACTTATAAAAATCATCTTCTGTGACATACTTCTGTTCAGAATCTCTCAGTATCATTCGTATTGCATCGATAATTGTTGTTTTTCCAGAAGCATTCTCTCCAACAAGTATATTTAACCTTGGATTGAATGATATTGTAGATTTTATATTGCAATTCTTATAACCATCAATTTTTATTTCCGAGATATACATACCATCATCTTCCTTCTATACATTCATACATATGTTACCTAAAATAACAACAATAAAATATAAACTATCAGTATGGTGTTGACAACTCAACCAAATCACAGTACAACCTGCTATTCTTGGTTTTGATCATATCATAATATTCTACACACCCATCATTTTCCTTCAGCAAAATAAACTTATCCTTAGAAACAAATCCTATATATGTATCCTTTAAAGTTATCTCTTTTCTATAAGCAACTAATTCCCTGAACTCTTCTGCAATACACTTTGCTATTAACCTACCTACTTCTTCTGTTGTTTCCGAATGCTCAAAATAATACTGAAAAGGAAGAAATAATAGAATATTTTTATCCATCTCAATCTTTTTCATAAATTTAATCAATGGAGCATACATATCGTCCTCTTCTTCCATTATATTTCTATAAAAATCCACCTTCTTACCACGTATTAATTTAAGCATATCATAATATTCTATATGTCCTGTTACTCTTTCTGGCTGCGTGTAAAAAGTCGCGCCTCCCATTCTCACAATTCCTAAAGAATAATTCTTTTTTCCACCTATATGATTCGTATCTGCAAATATTTTAAAGTCAATTTCGTATATGTCATTTGTTGCATCACATTCTCCATGTGCTTGACTCGAAATCCTATTAAATTCCTTATTGCCTTTATCAAATTTAATCTTTGATGAATTTAAGAAATCAATCAAATACTCTTCATAAGAATACTTCATTCCATGAATATAATTATCTCTCAACAAAACAACATGCAAATCTTTTTGCATTATATCATTAACATCAAGCACACCTATCCACCTCTCTTTTACACAGAATTGCCACTATTTATTTTACTACATTTCTACTCTTTTTTCTATTGCTAATAGGCTTAGTAAGGTTTACCTTACTACCTATTACAAATTATACAACTTTTTTATTCATAGATCCATACTCTGGAAAGACTTGCATCGACTCATTTAATAAATATACTTCGTCTGCAGTCGACGTACCCTAAAGTGCTTCCTTATGTATAAAGCGGCTAAATCACCACTTCTTTCTTTTTATCTGCTGTCGGCTGTTTCCTGTCAGCATCCATCTTAATTACATCATTTTTCTTTTCTGCAAGTCTCTCTTTTAGTGAAGGACATTCTTTCTGCTTTGCACGTTCCCCGGCACGATCACTGCGGAACAGCTCATGTTCTTTTGCATCATATTCATACACATGATCCAAAAGTCGTTCCTGTGGTGCTACCTGTGTCTGGTTCACTTCCTGCACCATCTGTTCAAGGTCTCTTAGCTCCATTCCGGCATCTTTCGGGATAATCAGTGTTTCATGTATAGATGAAGGCAGTACATAGAAGTCTCCAACCTTGTCTGCAATTTCCTGTCTGGTATCATCATTTAATATAGCGGCAGCTCCATTTACCTTCGTGTCATTTGTCAGGACAAACATCGTGTCAGGAACATCCGGTATCATCTGGAATGCCATTTCTCTTGCCTCTGATATATCCATATCATTATCCCTTGCGATATCCCCAGCCACCATTTCTATAATGTTCTCGCTCATTCCCTTGAAGCTGTATGGCTGTAAAGCATCCATGTTCAAAAGAGCCTGCTCATGTAAATCCCCAAGGGTAATCCCATACCTGTCCATAAGATTATCTGTAATCGTTATGGTTGCAGTACCTTCCGCATTTTTGTCCATTAAAATCTGATACACAACCGCCAGATCTTCCACCTTGGTGTATGGTTTGTCCTCAAGGAACTGCCTGTTGGCTTCCTCATTGATGAGCTTGCACACAATCTTGTCTTTGACATTGTCAAAATCAGTCACCGCGGATACATCCATATCATGGTCAATATAATGTGCCTGATATGTGGCTGCAATCTGCCCAATCACATCATCCATCTCAGCTCCATCTAGTATCTGCTCAAAATACGGATTCAGATACACGGTTGGAGAAATATTGCTTTCTTCCGTCCAGATTGTCAGGCCGTCCAAAACACAGTCATTATTCTTTACTACCTGATGAACAGAAACCGTTGCATCTGCAAATTTCTCCGGTAAAAAATCCTGTATCTGCTCTTTTACCTGTTCTACAAAATCCTTATATTCCATTACTTTCTCTCTCCTTTCCCGGTATTCTTCTGTGATTTGTCTGCCAGCTTCGATACTTTCGTCCCATACAACTGATAACACTTCATCATGCTCTGCTTGTTTGTTTCCGCAATTTCTTTTTCTAACTGTTTCATTCCTGGTTTCCTCCTTACTCTGCATGTGTTCCAAAAGAAAAAGATGTATTATCCTGTTTCTTTGTACTGAATTTTGCTTTTACATCTGCTACCTTTTTTCCAAAGCTCCAAACATAGCCTCTACCTGCTCTGCTGTGTACTCATAAGCAGACCTATTGGCAAGATGTTCCAACCTTCCAATCGTATCAATCGCTTTATTCATGCGGTATTCTCCAAGGCGGATGAACTTCTCCGCTTTGGTTTCATTATTCTTTGCCGCAAACTCCTCATACCGTGTTCTGGCTCCATTAACAGTTACATTTTCATTTACTTCATTCATGTTTGTATCCTCTATCTTTCTAAATAAGCGCAAAAAAGACGTATGAAACAGTTACATCTCATACGCCTTTACGCTGTTACTTACTATAATTGGGTTATTCAAACTCTAAAAATAAAATCAACTATACATTAAATATTTTCTGCAATACACTATATTTTTCATCCGATATTTTACTTGAGGCAACAACTTTATAATCGCGATAGAACTGAGGAGTTATATTTGACATCCATAAACAACGTACTGTTGTAAAAGCCACTCCTACTGTACTTTCCAAATTTTTTGCTAAAATATCTTCTATTTTACCTGCATTTTGACTTCTAAAATTGTGTTCTAATATATCATTTATTTCTTTCCGCATAGAGAATATACTAGAATACTCGTAATCTCGAATCTTATCAGCCACACAATTATAGATATCAATAAATACTAGACCATAGTGTTCCTTGGTATCATTAACTTTTGATAGCTGTTTGCATGCTTTTTTGAAATTCTCTTCCAGACCTCCAATTGATTTTATTCTTTTACATTCCACATATACTGTAATGTCTTCTTTTGTTGCTACTACATCTGTTAGTTGATTAAAATCAATCGTATATCCCCAACTCTTAAACCATGATGCCACCAATAGTTCATATAAAAAATCTCTCGGTTGATCTGCCTTAATTTCTGAATTATAAAAATCAGTCCCATATACAGCCTTCTGTAATCGTTCTTCAAAGCCTTTACTCTGTTCATCCATGAATGCATCATACACTTGCACAATCTGAATGCATTCTTGCATTGCATCATTTAGATTTTTAAACTTCTGCTCTAAATCAGTAAGACTATTAGGATTTCCATTTCTATAAAACTCTTCAATATATCCTCTATATTTCGAATATCTTGACAGTTGTGATTTTAGTCCTTTTTTGCCTAACCATTGAATAACCTCATCCATTTTTTCTATAAAATAACTAGCATTTGTTAATTCATATGACATTTGATTTATATGACTCATGGAATAATTCCACCTTTCCGTAAAAATATATTAAAACACCTATTAGATATCGATTATTTTGCAACATCTATTAAAACAAAGCATACCATAATCACATTTATAATTCTACTTAAGAGCTCGCATTTCTATTTTTTATAAAACTCCAGCTTGACCTTATACTGTGAGCCTTTGATTTCCTTACCATAAAATTCAGATACTTGATTCCAATCATATAAGACTTTTGAAGCGGTGCAGAATCAATAGAAATAAACCCATTTATCTTATCCAGATATAATTCCATATACATTTGAGCCAGATATTCCTGCTCAAAAACAGTCACATCATAATTTCCTGTTCTGTACCAATATTTAAGCCACCTCCGTTGACCGATTATGTTAATGCGAGTATATCCCCATTGACCGATTAACGGAAGACCTCATTTGATCATCACGTCAATTACTATCTGTTCTGCAATAATCCAAATCAATATCCACCGAAAGTCTTGGCAAATCATTATTTGTTTCCAGCATATTTCAATAAATGAAGAACAATATCTAAAAAAGCTGGAAACAGCTGTAACAAGCTTAGCAAGTTAACAATTACATAAAGAGAGAAAAAGACTTACAGTTTCATAGCTCTGCTGATGCAGTTCACTATATATTCTTCTCCCAAATCTGTATTCAGGCTGATGTCAAAGTTTCCGGCTGCACCCCACATACGGCGGGTGTAATAGCGATAATTATCTGCACGGAGCTTTTCATTTTTCTGAACCGTAGCTTTGGCTTCTCCCTCGGAGATATTCTGTCTCTGTGCCACTCTTTTGATTCTGCTCTCAAGAGGCGCCGAGAAAAATACTTTCAGACAGTTTCCGTAATTTCTGAGAACGTAATCTGCACAACGTCCTACTATCACGCAGTTTCCTTTTTTCGCAAGATTGCGTACAACCTGGCATTCTGCCTCGAAAATTTTATCCTTCGGCGCTTCATCCTGCCTGTCTGTATTCAGATACATCTGATTGACCAGATCATATAGTAGACTGTTTGTCATGATCTCCTCGTTTTTCCTGATAAATTCCGGTGTGTATCCTGTAGTTCCTGCTGTCATCCGGATAATCTCAGCATCATAAAAATCATAGCCCAGCTTTTCTGCAAGGATCTTGCCAATATCGTGTCCGCTACTTCCAAATTGTCTTCCTATGGCAATAACATTTTTTCCATAGGTTCCTGCTGTCTGTTCTTTTGCTTCATTCTCATTTTCTGCAGATACGCTTTCCGGGAAAATCATATCTTTTAGGAATTCCAGCTTCTTACCGATGAGTCTGGCGATAAAGCCTACCAGAATGGCAGCAATAACAGTCCCTTCTCTTATCCCAGCCAGTCTTCCTGCAAATACGAAAGAAAGTACAGCAGCGATCACAGACATGGATACATCAAAACAGATCTTGGTTGTTCCGAAATTTGTTTTCCATGTAAGGACAATAGCACGGACAAAAGATTCTCCCGGAAGCATGACAACATCTGCCAAGACCTCCATATATACACCCACACCAAGGATCAGACATCCGATGAGAAGATATACAATCTTCATGATGTAAGCTTCCGGATTAACCCAGGAAAAAAGAATCATGGTAAGATCAATAAAATATCCAAATATAATGGATACCGGAATCTGAAGGATGTGCTCCAATTTAAAGTTCTTTCTTAGGATGATCAACTGCAGTACAATCAGAAAAATACTGAAAAAGATGGTAAAGTTTCCAAGTGTAAACGGAAAATTAAGACTTAATACGTAAGGAATTGATGAAATCGGGGATGTTCCCAAGTTTGCCTTTGTAATTAGGCTGACTCCCAGGGAGTTTACAAACAATCCCACCAGAAATATTAAATATCGTTTTAGTTTCTCCATTTTTTATTTTCTCCTCATTTCATATTGTTTATCATCAAATCATTTCATATCTGCAAGATTTCGGTAGATCCGGCAAAAAATATCCATAAACAGCTTCTGCTCTTCTTCGGAAATACCATTTAATGCAGTTTTTTCTATTTTCTTAAAAGCTTCCTCCACAAGCTTCTGATTTTTCCTTCCGGATTCTGTCATAAAAATATGAAAAGTACGACGGTTTCCATTGAGCATTTTTCTTTCGATCAGGTCTTTTTCTTCCATGCGGTTCAAAATAGACGTTAAGGATCCTGCCTCGATGAGGCATCCTGCCGCAATTTCTTTCTGGCTGGCACCATCGTGATCTTTCAAGTAATCCAATACTTTTGGCTGTCCCAAGGTAAGGCCTGTATCTGACAGCTGTTCCATTAGTTTTTTCTGGACAGTCATATGGTTTATCATAGACAAGTAGTGAAATGAATCATCCATTTATTATTTATCTCCTCTTTTATTACATTAAAAATAGTTATAATTCAAACATTTAGAATTATAACTATCTTTATTGTGTATGTCAACATTCAATCGCTACTTTTATAACACCATAGTTTTTTGCATTTTGAATCCTTACGTCCTAGAATCCTCATCATCAGAAACAGTTAATTCAAAATGATTTCGATTTGTTTTTATAAAGCCCTCTTTTTGTAACTTTGATATCTCTGTAGACATTGCTGCACGATCAATACAAAGATAATCTGCTAGCTGCTGCCTATCAAAAGGAATATCAAAAGATAACGACGAATGTCTGATAGATTCTGCCGACAGATATGATAATAGTTTATCTCTCGTCGTTCGCTTCCCAACATGTGTGATCTTATCGTTCAGAATCAGTATCTTATTTGCCAGGACACTGACCAGATTACGGATCAGCTTCTGATGATGCCCACACGCAGTTGGACAGGTAATCAGAAGTCTTTTGACATTTAATAGAATAATCTCACAATCCTCATCTGCTACCACACTGATATTTAAGACAGCTCTCTGGCTTGCTGCATACGGCTCACCAAAAAAATCTCCTGCGTGACATTTTGACAAAATATTTCGATGTCCCCAGATGTCTTCTTGAATAATGAGGACGCAGCCGGACACCACAATCCCCATTACTTCGGTAATATCACCTGCTCTGAAAATATAAGAATCTCGCTTTTTAGAAATTGTTGTTGCGTTTACACAATGCAATATGGATAATATCTCGTTATCAGTTAGACCTTTAAAAAATGGACTGTTTCTTAGGATTGATAAATATTTTTGCAAAATAGTTCCTCCCTGTTGGAAATCAAACATACTAGTTGTATTTATAATACTATAATTCTAGCATAAACAAACGCTAAATACTATTGATGGAGGTTAAAAATGATAAGAAAGATTATAAAGATTGATAAAGAAAAATGTAACGGCTGTGGTGCCTGTGCATCTGCCTGCCACGAAGGCGCCATTGATATCATTGACGGAAAAGCAGAATTGGTGAGAGAACATTTCTGCGACGGACT
>ULTP01054460.1_pt1 | contig 11067 bp, 10 predicted proteins | sample 1957721 | NCBI WGS metagenome assembly ULTP01 (sample SAMEA4835737, study PRJEB28245) | human gut metagenome | biome: gut microbiome; material: fecal sample | place: Denmark | collected 2008 | reverse complement strand
CTGCTGCTCAGAAGCCACTTCGTATTCTACGATTATTCCGATTCTGTGATCCGCTTCCTGATTGACTATCTTTCCGTAATGGTGGTGTTTGCGCTGATCGGGTACTATCTCTCACAAGTAATCAGAAGTCTTTTTACAAAATGTCCATGTAATAGTTTTGTGGACTTGATATAATTTTGCGAACTCAAAGATTGCATAAAACCTTGCTGTTCCGGATCATAAGGCGGCAGGGCGGACGCGGGAGTAGTCTTTGGTACGAGACAGCCTGTTCCCCAGCGTTATGACGGGACATGAGTGCATCCGGGAATTGTAGATTAGCTGTGCGTCAAAAGGTTTCATTTTTCATCCGGTGTCTCTCTGCCGGGATGGCCATAATAGGAGGAAGTAAGCTGTCAGGCACGCAGGGAGGCGAACCCCCTGCCTATGTGTCGGGCAGTCCGAACCCAGTGTTTTCCCGAATAGGCTGTACTTGTGACCGGCATTGCCGCTTGCAGGTACACGCTCTGAGGCCAAATGTAAAGCGCTTGTCCTGTGGGCGATGGGCGACGTTAGCGTTTCTGCATGATTCGCAGGATGAGGTGGTGAACCAAGCCCGCTATCACACGCAGGCATGGCTCACGCAGGCCGTGTAACGCCAGTGATACCTTGACTGGACATTGGGAAAGGGGGAACTATGCCCTTTTCCCTGAGAAAAGCGAATCTGTGAAGATCAATCATGATCCTTGGAATGCGGTACGACTTTGAAAAAAGCCGTACTTTTTTCTGTTCGTTTTGGGGACAGAAGGTTTTCTAATCAGTTTTGTAGGTTCCGTCACCAGGGGTAGTCGCAAGATACTATCAACGGTCATTCCACAAAAGGAGGTAGTGCGTATGCTGTATTTTCCCTGTTCTCCGCACATCCAGCATACCTTTCCCGCACGATCCCTTCACCTCCGGCGGCGGAGCCTGTCATGAGAATTATATGTTGCGTGATTTTGGAGAGAGGACGGACATGGTATGTTCCGTTCCCCCAGACCAGCGTCGACAGATCTAATTAGCCCTGTGGCACTTGGCTTATTTCTTCCTATGTATCTAATCGTTAAAAATTGCAATAGTGTTGACAAAGAAGACTTCCTCTTGCCCTTCACCACACCAAGTAACTAATCCAATGAAATCGCATGGTCCACCATGTGTCTGGCTCGGCGGAGCTTCCATGCCACGCTGTCCAGACACCATTCCCGCAGTTTTTTCAGCGCTTGTTTCTTCGCCTTCTCCACGCCGTCCTCCCGCAGTCTGTTTCGGATTGCGATCTCCCGCAGGTCCGTTTTTGTGTAACCCAAAGCGCCGAAGCTCCTGCCCAGAATATCCTGCTCCCGCTTGGACAGGCTTCGGAATTGCTCACGCAGAGACTTCATCGTAAGCGCCCGAAGGACGATCTCCTCCGCAGATGCAGACAACCGATCAGACATGAGATACTCAAATATATCTCCGTCCTCCTCCGGGATCGGCAAGTCATAGACAGAGAAAAAATGCGTGGGATAGGCTACCGCCTTGGCTACTTCCGCTAAAGAAACACCCAGCTCTCCTGCGATTTCGCTCATCTCTTTTCCATCCCGGTGATAGAGCATCTGCGCCTTGCGTACCAGCCCCATGCTGTCCCGGTCCAGGGAAAGGGTACCCATGCTGGCTTCCAGGAGCCGCCGCATCGCACCGTCCAGAAATGGTACAACATAGGTTCCGAACGCTCCCTTGGAGCTATCGTGGCCGCCATTCCTGACGCACTCGATTAATGCCAGCCTCCCAACGCTCTCCAATTCGGAGAGCGTTTCTTTCGTATAATCACTCCAACCTCCGTGACTGCCGGGGCGCAGGCAATTGTATTGTCGGGCGATCCACTGCGCTTGTTTCCGAATCAATTCAGCATACCTATCACACAGTTCCGTCAGTGCGGTCTGGTCTCCCTGCGCGATTCGATCCAGCAATTCCTGGTCGCTCATGCGTCCCCACCGCCCTTTCGGGGACGCCCTCTGGGTTTCGCCTTCCGGGTAACACCGCAGTATGGGTAAAGTCTCTCACTGGAGATGGACCGCTCAAAGTCCTCAGTGGAGACATCTGCCTTATTGAGCGCATCGAACAGCATGTCCCGGACCGTATCCTTCAGCCGCCGTGCTTCCTCCGCCGTGATAACGTCGCGCTTCTGGTCCTTCCGTATCCGTTCAAAAGCGGCGAACTTCGCCTGGAGCTTCGGTACATCCCGAGCCAGTTCCTTCTGCACTTCGTAGGTTCCGAACTGTCGGCAGGTATACTGGGGCGCATGGGGGCATGCTCCCTCGCAATATAGTGCATGAGCGCCGCCCTTCACCAGAAAGTATTTTTTGCAGACAACACACTGGCGGATGTTGTGTCCGGCATTCAGGGCCGTCATGTAATCCGCCTTCAGCAGCATCTGCAAGCTGTCGGTGGTGTGCTCCTGGCAAATGGCGAAGCGCTTGTCCGGCAGCTCCCGCGGCACATAGCTCACGACGCAGTGGTCATATTTCTGATAAAACGACTGCTCCAGGCTTCTGGGATTGACGATCAGCTTCTCCACCAGCCGCTCATCGTTGTAGAGCTGATAGAGGGAGGCGGCATAGTTCTCCGGGGAGTTATGTTCCAGCTTGGCGAGGAGGAAGTGGATGAAGTTATGGATGGTAGGATTGAAGCACGCGACGTCGCCCAGATAGCGTTCATAGCGCTTCATCTGCTTCCGATAATAACTCCACTTCGTTTTCCGCCCTCCGGGAATAATCAGAAGCGGAACTGGGATCTGGCCGGTTGTCTCCGCCTGCTCCGCCATGTCTCCCCATTGCTCTATGGAAAAATCCTCATAGTCCAGATCTTCTTCCGGCAGCAAGGAGCGGAACTCGGTGTACTGCTGGGTCTCGTCGAAAAATTTGCTGTCATCCCGAAGCAGGATCTGAAACACCCGGAACTCCATCATCCGCTTACGCAGAGCCACGAACTGGTGGTTGAGCTTCCACCAAAATTCCCGGTCCTGGGTTCGCTCGTACTGCTCCGCAAGGTCCTTCATGCACTGGATGTTTTTATGGATGCGCTGATAGTCCTTCAGTGACAGGTTCAAAATATCCGCTGTCAGTTCGCCTGTGGAAAATAATTCCCCGCCGTACTCAATCGCATCCCCGTGGATATAGAAAACGATATCCCCATCCATGCGCTTGCCTCCCTCGAAATAAATTGTCCCCCCTGGAAAATAATTCGTCCCATCTTTTTATTATCTTATCAAAATCTCCGACACAATACAAGCAGAAGGGCATCAGCGTCGCCGCTGATGCCTTTACTTTCTGCAAAGGAGAAATCGAAAATGAAACAGTCACAGTACAACTCTTACGATGACCTGCCTCTGTTCCTCAACGCCAACATGGTGGCGAAGGTGCTGGGGGTATCGTCCTCCACCAGCTATGAGCTGATGCATGAGCCGGACTTCCCAGTACTGAATGTCGGCAGCAGGATGGTGGTTCCCAAGGAAGCGTTCATCCAGTGGGTCACCAAGCACACGGAAGGGGGTGTCCGCAAATGACTGCGCTCACCTACCAGAAAGACGCGAGAGCGTATCGGTTCTCGCTGCCCAACGAAATTTGGGGGCTGAAACTTCCGCCTCCCACCTTCAGTATCCTCGCCTATCTCTGCTATCTCAACAGCCACCATAAGGGTGATGCCGTTCCAAGTGTGGATGAGATCGCAGCGCTACTCCACATGAGTCCAGACATGGCAGAAAAGCAGTTGGATACTCTGGTCAAACGAAATCTGATCTCGCCGCAGATGGTTCCGGTATTCAGTCGCAAACACACAGGAAAGTTTTTCTCCCTCCCTAACGAAATCTTTTCTCTGGACCTGGGGCATGGCGCGATCACCGTCTATGCCTACCTGCTCTACTGCGAAGACCGCAGCAGCCATCAATGCCATCCCAGTTACAACACCATCTCCGCCACTGTGGGGCTGGCCGTAAACACGGTGATGAAACACATCGCCAAACTGGAGGACAGGCAGTTTATCACAGTAGAGCACACCAGCTATTTCGACCGCCAGGGAATGAAGTGGAACGGCAACAACTGCTACACCATTCTGCCGATCCAGGAAGCCGTCGACCATTCCTACGAGCGGCAGATGGTGAAACTGGAGGAAGTCACGGAGCGTCAGCGGGTAGCAGAGGAACTGCAAAAACAAGGCCGTGTTCGCCCCTGTGAGCCGCTGTGTGCGGCTTTGCCGGGAGCAGCGAGAACAGATACCGGCCAGGCCTATTCGAACGGATTTGGACCGCCTTTCGAGAGCTGACGGAGGACAAAATAAGGGCTCCCGCCGAAACCCAGCGAAGCGGGTTCGGTGGGAAAAGGAGGAGCAGCGAAATGAACGAGTTTTCGCCCATTTGGGGTGGAAGCGAGGGATATGGAGACAGCGATGACGTGAAGCAGGATAAACACCAGGCGTCAAGTGCGACGCTCTGTTCGGTCACTTCTGCCCGCAGTGCGGGCAGTTACGGGGTTTTCAGGGAGTTCCAAAGTGGGGTCAAAATCGAAGGGGTGCTATCACTTCTGCGGTCGTTATCCCTGAAAGCCTACACCCACAAGAAAAAAGTAGGGGTCATGCCCCGGAAAGGAGCTCATTTTGAGCAAGAAAGAAAAATTTGCCCTCTATCTCACCCCTGAGAAAAAGGCACGCTTGGAGCGACGATATCAGGAGGACGGCAGCCGCAGCATCACCGGATTCATTGAGCGGGCCATCGATTTCTATCTGGACTATCTCAGTGCCAACAACGCTGGGCTGTTCCTCCCCACCTCCATCCAGTCCTATCTGGACGGTCGGGTGGGGCAAACGGAAAACAAAATGGCATCGCTGGCTTACAAGCAGGCGGTGGAGTTGGATATGCTGTCCGGGATCATTGCGGACAGTTTTCAGTTCAGTGAGGAGGACCTGCGCCGACGCCGTGCGGAGAGTGTCCGAAATGTGAAACAGACCAATGGCCGCATCTCGTTCGAAAAACGGGTGCGGGAATCCTGGGAGGACGATGACGGATGGCAAGACTGATCGTCAAAAGCCCGTACATCAAGTGCGGAGGCGGCAACTCAGCAGGCGGATACATGAGATACATCGCCACCCGTGAGCGGGTCGAGTTAATCCAGAATGACCGTCCGCCAACAAGAAAGCAGGAACAGCTTATCGCAAAACTGGTGAAGGATTTTCCTGATGCAAAGGAGATGGGTGAGTACGGTGACTACCAAGAACACCCCACCAAGGCCAACGCTTCGGCGTTCATCTCTCAGGCGTTGGAGGAAAACTGGAGCGATGTTCAGAAATCGGATGGCTACATGAAGTACATCGCAACACGGCCAAGGGCAGAACGGCTGGGCGCCCATGGTCTCTTCGGTGACAAAGATGGCGTGGAGCTGGACAAGGCCATGGCGGAACTGGAGAACTACACAGGAAATGTGTGGACGCACATCATCTCCCTGAAGCGAGAGGACGCAGAACGCTTGGGCTACGACAATGCCAGAGCGTGGAGGAATCTCCTCCGCGCCCACCGCAACGACATCGCCGCCGCTATGAATATCCCGCCCCAGGACTTCCGCTGGTACGCTGCCTTCCATGATGAGGGCGACCATCCCCATGTGCACATGATGGCATGGTCCGTAAAGCCGGGACAGGCGTATCTATCTCAAGACGGCATCCGCCAAATCAAATCCAAGCTCACCAACGATATCTTCCAACAAGAAATGCTCCACCTCTATGAGCAGAAAACGGTTTCCCGTGATCAGCTGGTGCGGGAAGCGCGGCAGGCCATGCGGGAGTTGGTCCAGCAGATGCAAACCAGGATCTGCGACCACCCCGAGGCGGAGCGGCTCATGCAAGAGCTGGCACTCCAATTGGAAACGGTCAAGGGGAAGAAGTCCTATGGCTATCTTCCGAAGAAGCAAAAGGCGCTGGTAGATGAGATTGTGGACCAGATGGAGCAACTCCCGACCGTGGCCGAATGCTACGAACAGTGGTGGCAGCTGCAAGGTCAGGTGGAAGATTTCTATTCTGAGAAGGAGCGGCACCGCCCGCCGCTGTCCCGGCAGAAGGAGTTTCGCCAAATCAAAAATGCGGTCATCCAAGAGGCGGAGACGATCCGGCTGGGGGAAATCACCTTTGAGGACGAAACCTTGGACCCGCGTCAGGGCAATGAGGTGGACAACGGCAAAGATGTGTCTTGGGACTTCCGGACGCTTCGTATGGACGTTCAGGATGAATACTCGTCACTGGCAGAACGGGATGATGCCGTGGAAAGTATGCGGGAACTTGCAGAGAGCGGCGATGTCCATGCTCAATATTTTATGGGAAAGCTGTATCTGGATGGCAGCCTTGTGATTCCGGACAGCGAAGTGGCCATGGACTGGCTCTACAAGGCATCCACCAGCGGTTACGCTCCCGCCCAATATGCTCTCGGGAAGCTGCTGCTCTCTGATGATGCCATCGTCCATGATCCTGAGCTTGGAATCCAGTGGCTGGAACACGCCGCCTACAACGGAAACCACTATGCATCCTACCGTCTGGGCAAGGAATATCTGAAAGGCGAGGTAGTAAGAAAAGATACCCGTAAGGCCATGGATCACATCTACACCTCCGCCCAGGCGGGGAATCCCCATGCGCAGTATCTGCTGGGGAAGCTGCTGCTTCAGGGCAAGGTCATCGACCAGGACAAGGAGGAGAGCATCCAATGGCTGACCCGGGCTGCGGAGCAGGGACACAGCTACGCACGGTGCTTTCTGGAAAGGCAAAGTGCTTCGACAGCGCCGAAGGTATTTCTTGCGGTGACGAGGCTGCTCCATCACATGGCAAATATCTTCCAGAACAACTCCCTGCCGCAGAGCGGCACGGGACTCACCCACATCGACCGCAAGCGCCGTCAAGAGCTGCGGGAGAAACGTCTCGTCCATGGACACAAAGAGGACGATCATGAGGAGCAGCAGTATGGCGGTTGGAATATGACGATGCATTAGAACAGCGTGCTTTCGCAAAAGTCTGAAAACGTCGAATCCTTTAGTACCTTTCTTTCTGGGACCTTTACATGTTGTGTTTGCAAAAAATCATCAAAGCAACTCAACAATCATGAAAGGAGGAAGCCTGATAAGGCAAAAAAGATAGCTCTCCTGCTGGGAGAGCTATCTACAATTTCAATTGATTAAAAACGCCATTCTCAAAAGAGCTTTCTTGCTGAGCGAAGAGCACGGTCAGTCCATCACATCATCGTGTTGAACGTAAGTCCAGGGCCTATAGCCGCCTCTTGCACCCTTCGTTCTAACTCGTCGATAGACGGGCTTTGCTTCAGCTGGCAAGCCTCCTCCTTATGGCGCAGTCGAAGGATAGATCGTTGCATATCCTGAAGTTCCTCATCAGACCAAGGTCTGTTCCAATACTGACGTAATACTTCGGATGGACACTCCGCAGTCCCACAGCTATCGTAAATTTTTGTCGGTGTTCTATCCCAAATGGTAATTCCAGAAATCACAGGATCATCACGAAGAATGTCGAGGTTATCTGGCAGAACACGAACGACATAGTCATGGGCTTCCATGGCTGTCGCTCTCGGAATCGTTCCTCTTTCGTTCATTTCATAGAAGCGGAGGAGTGTGCTGCAAAGGGAGTGTTCTGGCCTGGTAGCAATGACTGCAAGTTCGACCCGATAACCTTTTTTAACAAGAAGTTCAGCCGTACGATGCGGAACATCTGTGGTGCGTCCAGTGCCTTCAATGATCAGATGGATGCCCCGCTCTGATGTTTCATGGATCAGCCGCTCCGTCACCGCACCAGAAAACCCACTGGTCATCTGTACAGAATCCGATCCATACCGGGCATACAATTCTTTGTAATTGGGGTGGAAACGCCGATACTCGTCTGCATTAATAAAATACACGTTGCCGCACAGAAGTTTGTTCAGCATGGAAGAAAGCACTGTCTTGCCAGCACCCGGCTGCCCAGCCAAAAGTATTGCCCGTGGCTCTGATTGCCGATTGTACCTTGCAGCGTAATTCCACTCACTGGCAACAACCGCCTCCACATCACTCGGCAGAAAATCAGCAGGATTTTTTTCAATGCCCATTTTGCTCACGCCTCAATACCAGCGTAAAACTTACGAGCAAAATCAAACTGCGTTTCGATCCGATCCAATTCGGCCTCAGTATCCGCACCCAGAATGCTGCTCTTGGCGTTCCATACCAAACCGTAAACAACATTAACTGGATCTTTTTTGTCAGAGGGAGAAATATGGTTATTCCTTGCAAAATGGAAAAGTGACCCGAGAATGTCGGCCCCCTTTTCAAGCAGGACTTCCTGTCTGAGGGAAAACTCATAATTGCTCACACGAAAGACCTCCTCGCTCGATCTGTAAATACAGTATATGCACTATACGATAGAACCGTACCGGAAATCAGCGTTCCTATCTTCGGAGATCATTGTAGCATACCACAAACAGAGTTGCAAATCAAAAAGGTAATCGACCGTTGCGGCGCAAAAACAATCGTGAAAGCACCCCTTCCGAATTGTCGGCTGGGTACGGATATACCCCCACGGCTTCGGCTCCAACCTGACGGTGTTCACCGTCACGGCCCCCGATAGAATTCCCGAAAAGGCTGTATCGAACTGGGAGAACTCTCCCGGCCATCTGGCAACGATGATTGACCCGAACTGTGATACCGTCGGCGTCGGCGTTACCATCGATAACGGTAGAGCCTTCTGCTACATGTTCGTAGGCAATCCGACAGCGCATAATCCCTATGCATAAGAGGAGCTCAGATGGGCCGCATCCAAAATTGGATGCGGCCCATTGCAGTTCACTCTGAACTTGATAATTTTCTGATAATTGTTGTCATTTGGGATGGCTATTCAGCAGTGGTTGCGGTATTGTGTGTCGTTGACAGGAGGTGGCACACCATGCATGACTACATGAAAGCCCTTTACCACAGGTTTGAGGCAGAAGACGAGTCAGGCCTGCGAAAAGTTCTCACAGAGAAAAAGCAGCTAACAATACCGTCAAAAACTGCGATGGTGTAAACAAAGAAGAGTTCCTACAGAGGAGGCGATTTAAATGAGTAAACGCAGGCCGTCCGGCGACGGCATGGTGCGCAAAAAGGACGATGGCCGTTGGGAGGGCCGCATCGTGATTGGCCATAAGGAAAACGGCGACAGCATCTTCCGCTACATCTACGCACCCACACAAAAAGAGTTGACCGCAAAGCTCCGCCAGGAGATCACCGCCTACCAGGGCGTTGACCTGACCGAGGACAGCAAGCTCACCCTGAGCGAATGGCTGGACTACTGGCTGGATGTGATCATGGCCGGAACCATCCGGCCCAGCACACTAAACGGATACCGCAGATACTCAAATCTCTACATAAAGCCATACCTCGGAGACAAGCAGATTTCAAAAATCACCCCGGCGGATGTACAGAAGATGTACGAAGTTCTGAAAGCACAGGGGCGTGTCAGGGAACACGCTCAATACGGTCACCAGCTATCCGGCAGCATGGTACACAGCATCCACACCATGTTCCACGAAGCCATGAAAGCGGCGAAGGAATCCCATATCATTGCCAAAAATCCCACCGAGAATATCCCGGTTCCAAAAGCGAATCCCAAACCCAAGCAGATCCTGAATGATGACCAGTTGGAACAGTTCATGGAGGCAATCAAACACGACGCCGTCTGGCACGACTTCTTCTACACAGAGCTGACCACCGGTCTGCGGCGGGGTGAGCTCTGCGGACTCATGTGGGCGGACTTCGATGAAGCAGCCAGAACACTGGCAGTAAGGCGAACCATCCACATGGAGAAAGGCGGCAGGCTGGTGGCCGGTGCCACCAAGACCGGGCGAGGGATCCGAAATATCCTGCTACCAGCAAGTACTGCCCAGCTTCTGTCGGAACGCAAAAAGCATTCCTGGTCAGAGTGGATCTTCCCGAATCCGCTGAAGCCCGAATCCCCTACCAATCCCCGCTCCGCATACGGCCACCTGAAGGCCTTGCTGGACTCCGCCGGCCTGCCCAACATTCGGTTCCACGACTTGCGTCATACCTTCGCCACCCATGCCCTGGCCTCCGGCGTGGACGCCAAGACGTTGTCCGGCATTCTGGGCCATACAAAGGCATCCTTCACGCTGGATACCTACACCCATGTCACTGGAGATATGCAGCGCACCGCTGCCGAAATCGTCGGAGATTTTATGACAGAAATCCTGGGAGAGGAGATGAAACCTTGGCAAGACGCAGAAAACGAGGGGACGGGAGCGTCCATCTGAGAAAAGACGGCCGCTGGGAAGGCCGGGTAGTCATTGGCTATGATGACAACGGCTATCCCAAGACAAAGAATGTGCTGGCAAAAAACAAGAAAGAGTGCCTGCAAAAGCTGAAAGTCCTGAAAGACAGCCTGAAGAAAGTAGAGCCGGAACGGCTGTCATCCGATATGTGTTTTGGAGCATGGCTGGATCACTGGTACCAGAACCAATGCAAGCCTACGATTGGATCAAAGACACAAACGGACTACGAAAACCGCATCTACCGGCACATCATCCCGGAAATCGGCCAAATCCCGCTGAACAGGCTCACCCCAGCAGACCTTCAACAGTTCTACCGCCAGCTCAAGCAGGGTGGCCGCCTCCAGGCTGTGGAGCAATATGGCTCCGGACTCTCTGACCGTATGGTGAAGTGCTGCCATGTGACTTGCCGGACGGCGCTGAATCAGGCGGTAAAACAGGGCCTCATCCTGAAAAATCCCGCCGATGCCTGTAAGACGCCGACGCTCCGTCCGAAGGAGATGCAGGTATTGTCTCCGGAGGAGATTCGGCATCTGCTGATACAGGCCCGTGAGAACGACTGTTATGAGCTTCTGCTATTAGAACTCTCTACTGGTCTGCGCCGGGGTGAGATCCTGGCCCTCCAATGGGATGACTTGGATCTCTGCACAGGAGTACTGCGGATCGAACGGCAGGTCCAGCGGGTACGCAGGGAACTGGTGATCTCCGCCCCTAAGACGAAGAGCTCTTGTCGGAGCATCATTCTG
>ULTP01064949.1_pt1 | contig 11232 bp, 5 predicted proteins | sample 1957721 | NCBI WGS metagenome assembly ULTP01 (sample SAMEA4835737, study PRJEB28245) | human gut metagenome | biome: gut microbiome; material: fecal sample | place: Denmark | collected 2008 | reverse complement strand
GTAACTTCGCGCTCCCGCAGGAGCGCCCCCAAGCTGCTCTACCAACCACTTGCACATTGTCGCGCCAAATGGGCGCGACCGAATTGCTTGACTTCCGTTTCTGTCTGCTTTCCCCGAACATCCTCTTCAATCCATCACCAAAAACAGACCAGCACGGCATCACACCATGCTGGTCTGTTCTTTATTCTGCTTACTTTTCCGGCGCATCCGGGGTGGTCGGCGTGGGCAGCACCGGGGCTTTGCCCTGAATGTACACCGGGTATGCCGCACTCACCCGCTGACCGTCATTCACCGTCGCGGTGACGAGGACAATTTGTGTTTCCGCGTTTGCGGACACGCGCAGCTTCCCGTCGCCAGAAATCGTCGCAACGCTCGCGGGGCAGTTGACCGCCCACGTCACACGCTTCACCGTGGCGTTCGCGGGCTGCACCGTCGCCATCAGCCGAAGCGTCGCACCCGCGCGGACGATGCGGTTGCCTGTAATCACCACGCCCGTCGCCGGAATGCCGACCGTCACGCGCAACGACGCGCGCTTGTTCGATCCGTCGGTCGTGCGGGCGGTAATCGTCGCTGTGCCTGCCTTCAGGCCGCGCACAACGCCGTTTGCATCCACCGTCGCAACGCGGGTGTTGCTGCTGCGCCAGCGGATGGGCATCTGCGCCGTTTCGGGTGTTGCCGACACATGCAGCTGCACCGACGCGCCAACGTTGACCCAGCTGCTGGCTGCCGTCAAGGTGAGTTTCGTCGTCTTGGGGTAAATGACAAGCGTCCACGTTGCGGAAATTGTGCTGTTTTCCGCGCTGACAGCGTTCACCGTTACTGTCGTGATTTCTGTCACGTTCTTCGTGGTCAGCACGCCGCTGGTCGAAATGGTCGCGACGCTCGCGGGGCAGTTGAGCGAGTAGATAACCTTCTGATTCGCGGCATCCTTGGGCAGAATCGTCGCCTTGATGGTCGTGGACTGCCCGCCGCCGAGTTTTGCCGCGCCGCTGATGGTCAGCGACTTGACCGTTTTCTGTACCTTGACGGTGAACTTCGCGCGGACACCCGTGCCGTCCGTCGCCGTCGCGGTAATCGTCACTGTGCCCGCCTTGAGCGCGGTCACAACGCCATTTGCATCCACCGTCGCAATGCGCTTGTTGCTGGTCGACCAAGTGACGCTCTGCGCGGCATCTTCCGGCAAAACGCGCGCCGTCAGCTGAAGCGTCTTGTCTTCGCCGTCCACATCAATGTAGTTTCTCGGCGCGGAAATGGCAACCGTCGTTACCGGGGGCAGAATCTGCACGGTGCGCGTCGCGGAAATCGCGCTGTTCTCCGCGCTGACCGCCGTTACCGTGATGGTCACGGGCGCGGTGAACCCCTTGCCAGCCTTCAAGCGCCCATGCCGGTCAATGGTCGCAATGTCTTTGCCGCAATCCACCGACCAGATAACCTTCTGGTTCGTCGCCGTAGCGGGGGTGATGACGGCGTTCAGCGTGATGGTCTTGCCCTGCGCAACGGCACTTGCGCCGCGGATTTCCAGCGTACCGACCGCGCTGCCGACCGTCAGAGTGATTTTCGCCGAGCGGCCCGAACCATCCGTCGCCTTGGCGGTAATCGTCACCTTGCCGACCTTCTTCGCCGTCACCAGACCGTTTGCATCCACCGTCGCAATGCGCTTGTTGCTGGTCGACCAAGCCACCTGCTGGGAGGCGTCCTCCGGGATGCATTTTGCCGTCAGCTGAAGCGTCGGGGACGCGAGGTCAATCGTCAGGCGCGGCGCGGAAATCGCAAGTCCCGTCGTCACCGGGCGAATCGTGACCGTGTGGGTGGCGCGAATCGCGCTGTTCTGCTTGGACACCGCCGTCACGGTAATGGTCGTAATTCCGCTGACTTTCTTGGTCGTCAGCTTGCCGCTCTGGCTGATGCTGGCGATGCTCTTGTCGCAGTCCACCGACCAGACGACGCCCTTTTCCGTCGCATCCGCCGGCATCATCACTGCCTTGAGCGTGATGGACTTGCCCGCCGCGACGCTGCCTGCGCCCTCGATGGTCAGCCCCGTCACGCCGCTGACGACGCGCAGGGTGATGCTGCCCTTGACCTTGCTGCCGTCCTTCGCCGTGGCAGTGATGGTCACTTTGCCGGTCTTGCGCGCCGTCACCAGGCCGCTTGCATCCACCGTCGCAATTTTGCTGCTGCTGCTCGACCATGTGACATCGGCAATCGCGTCCTCCGGGTCGCACGTCGCTTTCAGCTGCAAAGTTTTGCTGCCGCTCAAATCAACATACGTCGTGGGCGCGCTGACGGTGATTTTTTTCACGCCCGGCGCGATGCACAGGCGGAAGTTCGCATAGCGCGACGGGTCGCTTTTCAGCGCCGCCGACACCTGCACATAGTGCGTGTATGCCACACGTTTGGTGGTAATAACGCCGCTTTTGATGGTCGCCAGCGAAGCATCCGCCGGGTACAGCGTCCATTCCAAATCGCTGTTCGGGACGGTTTTTCCGTCGATGGTGACGGAGAACGTCAGCTTCTCGCCGCCGCGAACCGTCTTTGCGCCGGAAATAACGACTTCGCCTTTCGCGGGCGGCGTCGGCAGCGGCGGCGCGGGCGGCAGATCACTGCCCGTGGTGATATCCGACGGCGTTGTGACCGCCAGCGCTGTATTGCTCCATTGCGGCACAAGCAGCACCGCCAGCGCCAGCATCAGCACCAACGCCGCCTTTTTCATGCTTTGCTTCATGGTTCTTTCCTCCTACCAATTTCCGAAAAAGGGATTCCGCATTCTTCATTGTAGCGCAGAGCGCAGCCCTGCGTCAAGCAAATTTCGCCTTCAGGGGAAGAATTTACAAGTCACCGCCTTGCAAAGGCGTAAATCCCAATCGCCGCGGCAATGGACAGATTCAGCGAATCCACTTTATTGCTGCTTGGAATGCGCACAGGCTGCCCCAGACGGCTGAACTCCGGCGGCAGGCCGCTGCCCTCGTTGCCGAAAATCAGCGTCCAGCGGTCAGGAATGTCGCCCAGCACATCTGGCAGGGACTTCGACCCGTCGAGCATGAACGGATAGAGCGCGTGTTCCGGGAACTGCGCCTGATACTGCGAAAAATCATCATAGACATGCAGCCGCAGCTGGAAGATGCTGCCCATGCTGGCGCGGACAGTCTTTGGATCAAACACATCCACGCATGGGCGGATGACGGCGATATCCTGCACATCAAAGCCAAGCGCCGTGCGGAAAATCGTGCCGACATTGCCGCTGTCCGACGGGTGATGCAGGACGATATGCGGCTTGTCAGGGCGCAGGTCATCCTCGAACTTGCTGAACACCGCCGCCGCGAAGCAGTTTTCCTTCCCCGAAATGCGGGAAAGCGCCTTGTCCGCCTCTTCCACACGGATATGGTGCTTTTCCGCTTCCTCGCGAAGCCGCTGTGCGCCCTCGGTTCCGGCGCTTCGGCTATGCAGCAGCAGGCGGCGGCAGCTTTCCGGGCGGTGCAGCAGGCATTCCATCGCCGGGAACATCCCCGGTGCGTAGGCATAATCCAGCTCCGCCGAATAGGTTGATAAAGACGGCATAATTGCCCTCCTATATTTCTGCTATTCCATCGTAAATGGCATTCATCACGCAGGGGATTTCGCCTCTGCGGAGGCGAGGAGGGGGCTTTCCGATCGCCCCCTCCACCCCTTCGGCGCCGACACTTTTGGGGGGTAACCCATGTTGTCAGCAGCCGTAGTATTCGTTTGAATATCTTTATCCAACAATCATCAGAACAAAGCTTCCACAAAGTCCTTAGCATTGAAGGGCTGCAAGTCGTCGATGCCCTCGCCTACGCCGATGTACCACACCGGCACTTCCAGTTCCTGCCGGATGGCAAGCGCAATGCCGCCCTTCGCCGTGCCGTCGAGTTTGGTCAGGATGATGCCGCCGATTTCGCAGACTTCCTTGAACGCGCGCGCCTGCGCCAGACCGTTCTGACCCGTCGTCGCGTCCAGCACGAGCATACAGCGCACATCCGCTTCCGGGAACTCGCGGTCAATCACGCGGCGCATCTTGTTCAGCTCATCCATCAGGTTCTTCTTGTTGTGCAGGCGGCCGGCGGTATCGACAATCAGCAGATCTGCGCCCTGTGCCTTGGCGGACTGGATGCCGTCATAGACGACCGCCGCGGGGTCAGCGCCCTCGGCGTGCTTGACAATCGGCACACGCGCGCGTTCCGCCCAGACGGTCAGCTGGTCAGCCGCCGCTGCACGGAAAGTATCCGCCGCGCAGAGGATAATCCGGCGGCCAATGTTCTGGAAGCGCAGGGCAAGCTTGCCGATGGTGGTCGTTTTGCCCGCGCCGTTCACGCCGACAACGAGCATGACCATCGGCCAGCGCAGCGGCGGACGCGGGATGTCCATCTGCTCAATCATGATATCTTTGAGCATCTGCTTGGCGGTATCGGCGTCCTTGACCTTGTTTTCGCTCACGCGGCGGCGCAGTTCATCCATAATGGCGGTTGTCGCCTTCATGCCGCAGTCGGACATGAGCAGGATGTCTTCGAGTTCCTCATAGAAGTCCTCGTCAATCTTCCTTGTTTCCTTCACCAGCGTATCGACGCGCCCCATCAGCGAATCACGCGTCTTGGTCAATCCTTCACGCAGTTTTGCGAACAGTCCCATCGTCATTCCTTCTTTCTAAGGGGCACTGCCCCTTGACCCTTTCGCGCGATTGAGTTGCGCGCGTCTTCATACTTTTTTCCGCATGTTTAGCAGGGATTTCGCCTCTGCGGAGGCGACCAGAGGGCTTTGCGGTCGCCCTCTGGACTGCTTCGCATCCCCATCTAAGTTTATTGGGCTTTATTGAAACTGCTTTTAGTTAGTGTCCTTTTGCTTCTTTGGAAGCAATACTCAGAGCAGTAAAATACCAAGCAACAATACAGATCAAGAAACATGGGGGTGTCCGCGCCGAAGGTTTCCAAAGGGCGATCGGAAAGCCCTTTGGTCGCCTCCGCAGAGGCGAAATCCCCTGCAACAAGAAAATTCAGCTGCAAATAAGCATCCAGTAATGCCGCCCGCCCAAAGGCACTTAAGCATTGCCCTTGTGCTTCTCCAAGAACACCATCAGCACCGCCACATCCGCGGGCGACACCCCCGGAATCCGGCTCGCCGCCGCAAGCGACCGCGGACGCTGCTTCATCAGCTTCTGCCGCGCTTCAATCCGAAGCCCGGTCACTTCCTCGTAGGGCAAATCCTCCGGCAGCAGCGTCTCTTCCATCTGCCGCGCGTGGCGAATCAGCGTCTCCTGTCGCTCCAAATATCCCTCATACTTCACCGAGATTTCCGCCTGCTCCTGCGCGGGCTTGCCGAATTGCCTAATCTCCGGCGAAAGCTCCGCCAGCGCTGACAGCGTGATTTCCGGGCGCTTCAGCAGTTCCACTGCGCTTAGCCCGTTCTGCGCTTCTGGCTGATGATGCTTCTCCAGCCAGTCGTTCAGCGTGACGCCGGGCGTGTACTTCGCCTTGCGGAGTTCGCCCAGCAGCTGCGCGGTTTCCGATGCCTTGCGTTCCGTGCGCTCCATGCGCTCCCGCGTCGCCAGACCCGCCTCGTAGGCAATGCGCGTCAGGCGCAAATCCGCATTGTCCTGCCGCAGGGATAGGCGATGCTCGGCGCGGCTCGTCATCATGCGGTACGGCTCGTCCGTGCCTTTCGTCGTCAGGTCGTCGGTCAGCACGCCGATGTACGCCTGATCGCGCGTGAGCACAATCGGCGGCTTGCCCTGCGCCGTCAAAGCGGCATTCATGCCCGCCAGCAAGCCCTGCGCGGCGGCTTCCTCATACCCGGATGTGCCGTTAATCTGCCCCGCAAAGAACAGTCCGCGCACATCCAGACTTTCCAGTGTCGGGCGCAATTGCCGGCTGTCGATGCAGTCGTACTCAATCGCATACGCCAGCCGCGTCAGCTCGCACCGCCGCAAACCCGGCACGGAGCGGTACATCTCCCACTGCACATCCTCCGGCAGCGATGTGGACATGCCCTGCACATACCATTCGCGGCTTTGCATTCCTTCCGGCTCAAGGAACACCTGATGGCGCTCCTTGTCGGCGAACTTGACGATTTTATCCTCAATCGACGGGCAGTAGCGCGGCCCGATGCCGTGGATTTTGCCGGAATACAGCGGCGCACGGTGGAGATTTCGGCGGATGATGTCGTGCGTTTCCGGCGTCGTCCATGTCAAATAGCATGCGTAGGTATTGTGCAGCGCGCGGTCGGTCATAAACGAGAACGGCGTCACTGGCTCGTCACCGGGCTGCGGCGTCATTTCGTCGAAATCAATCGTCCGCACGTCGATGCGCGCGGGCGTCCCCGTCTTGAACCGCCGGAGCGGAAAGCCGATGCGTTCCAGGCTGCCGCTGAGGTTCGGCGCGCTCATCAGCCCCTGCGGCCCGCCCGGCGTGATGCTCTCGCCGATGATAATCTGACTGCGGAGGTACACGCCGCACGCCACCACCGCGACTTTACAGGAAATATGCTGCCCCGTCGTTGTCGTTACGCCAGTGACATGCCCGTTCTCGACGTCAATCGCGGCGACTTCTCCCTGCCGGACGGTCAGGTTGTCCTGCGTCATCAGTGCGGTACGCATCCGGTTCTGGTACTGCTGCTTGTCCGCCTGTGCGCGCAGGGCATGAACCGCCGGGCCTTTGGACATATTGAGCATTCGGCTTTGGAGGAACGTATCGTCGATGGCGCGCCCCATTTCGCCGCCCATTGCGTCCAGTTCCCGCACAAGATGCCCCTTTGCGCTGCCGCCGATAACGGGATTGCACGCCATGAGGGCAATCCCGTCCATATTCAGCGTCAGCAGGAGGGTATCAAGCCCCATGCGCGCCCCTGCGAGGGCGGCTTCACAACCCGCGTGTCCGCCGCCGATGACTACCAGATCCTTCATCATACGCCTTCTGCTCCTCGGAAATAGGATTCCAGTATGATTATACCATAGGGAGGGGGAAAAGGAAAGAGGGAGAGGCGAAATTAGGGCGGGAGGAATGTGGATAAACACGCAGAAGGAGCAACGGAAAAGCGAATAACTCCATCGCGCCGGATAGACGCAGCTTTCTATCCCCCCATCTCAAGCAAAATCAAGCAAAATCAAATGAAATCAAGCCAATTCAAATGAAATCAAATTTTCTTGCCAATTGCGGGCATCCGTGCTATCATGCGCATATAGCGAACGCAAGTTCCTATATTTCGCGGTGCACCTGCCCGCGCCGCCGTACCCATCACACAAGGAGGAGCGAAATTGACTGACATTACCACTACTCTCACTTATACCGCTGACCTCACCCGTCCCCTGCGCCGCATGAACATCCCCGCGCTGTTCATCACCGATGCGCGCCGGGCGCACCGAATCACTGTCACGGTTCTCCGCGCGGGAAATCCTGTTGACCTTGGCGGCGCCGCCGTTTCCGGCACGGTCAAGCACCTGCGCACCGGCACAACTATCCCGCTTAGCGGCAGCGCGCAGGGCAGCATTGCGTCCGTCACCCTGCCGCCCGCCGCCTACGCCCAGCCCGGCGACATCGAAATCTATGTCACCCTGACCAGCGGCGACGTGCAGAACTGCATTTTCGCCGCAACGGGCTGCGTTTTCCCCTCTTCCACCGACCGCGTGGCGGATGTTCCCGGTTTTTACTCGCTTGCGGCGCTGCAGGAGCAGTTTTCGTCGCTGGATGCGCGCCTTCGTGCGCTGGAGGAAATCGGCATCCCCGTCACGACCGCTGACCAGCTTGTTTCCGCTGTTACGCTTGATTCGTGGAAGTTCAACCTGATTTCCGCGACGGCGAACACGGGGTATTCCTCGACGGTGGAAGCGGAAGCTGGGTTTGACGACGCAAGCTGGCGGACGGTCAGCGTGCCGCACGACTGGTCGGTGGAGCTGGACTTTAATTCGTCCAGTCCGGCGACGTATGAGGGCGGGTATCTGGATGGCGGCGACGCATGGTATCGCACGACGGTCAGCGTGAACAAGCAGAGTGGGCGGCGGTATGTGCTGTGCTTTGACGGCGTGTACATGGAATCGACCGTGTACGTCAACGGGCAGCAGGTACACAAGAACTATTACGGCTACAATCCGTTCGCGGTGGATGCGACGGAACAGATGGTCAGCGGCGTGAACACGATTGCGGTGTTTGTGCGCAATGAACAGCCGTCGTCGCGCTGGTACTCCGGCAGCGGAATGATTCGCCCGGTGGAGCTGGTAACGCTGCTGGATGACCAGATTCGCATGGAGAACATCCGCGTAATGACCCCGAAGCTGGACAGTGACCTGACCAACGGCGAAACGGTTGTTGCGTTCGACGCGGTGAACAGGACGGGTGCGGAAGCGTCCGCGACGTTCACGGTGGATTTGTACGACCCGGACGGCGCGAAAGTCGGCACGGCGGATGCGTCGGCGGTGATTGCAGCGGGTGAAATGCAGAACGTCAGCGCGACGGTGACGTATCGTAGCCCGAAGCTATGGCACATCAGCGACGCGCAGCAGCGGGATTTGATGGAAAACGGGAAAAGCGTGTCGGCATCGGGCAATCCGCTGACGTGCGAAAACTCGCTGGCGGGGAAACCGCTGGGGGCGCTGCATGTCTGGGGCAAAAGCACACAGGACGGCGTGCCGACCCCGACCGCGCCCGTGCCGATTGTCAGCGCGGGTGACGGCGGAACGGTGACGGTCACGGTGTCGGACGGCGCGAACGAATCGCAGACGCTGCAAACGCCGAATGCGCTGCCGGGCATCCCGGTTTCCTCCGGCGGGAACTACACGGATGAAAGCGGGCAGCAGTGGGTGTGCGATGAGGTGGATTTTGCGCGCGGGGTGTATGTGCAGCGAATCACCAAAATCAAGGTTACATCGTCGCTTAGCTGGCAAACAACGGGAAATGCGGTTGACCGTTACTTTGCGTGGTTCAGCGGCATTTACACGTCCAACGTGCTCTGCACGCACTTTTCCACCGCTCTTGGCTCTGAAACGGTCGGCGGGGCGATTGCCAATCAGAATAACCTTGTCGGCTTTGCATTCGCCGAAAAAGGCACGACGACCCTCGATGACTTTAAGCAGTTTTTGGACGAGAATGACGTTTTTATTTGGGCTGCGCTTGCTACACCGGTGGAAACCGCCCTTTCCGCCGCTGAAATCAGCGCGTACAAGGCGCTGACCACCTACGCACCGACGACCGTCATCAGCGCAAGCGGCGTGTCAGGGCTGGCGGCAAGCTATCAGCAGAGCATTCTGCCCAGCAATGCGCCGACTGCGCTTTTGACGGCTTCCCCGGCGAACCTCTACGAAGCACAGCTCAGCGCGAAGGTCGGCAATCGGGTTCAGCGGTCAAAGCGCGTGACCTACGGCTACCGAAGCATCCGATTCGACAAGGACACGGGCTTCTATCTCAACGGCATCCACACGAAGCTCAAAGGCGTGTGCGTCCACCACGACGGCGGCTGCATCGGCGCGGCGGAGAACCGCAGCGCCATCGAGCGGCAGGTGGACATCCTGACCAACATGGGCTGCAACGCGATTCGCCTGACGCACAACCCGTTCGGCGCGGAATACCTCGACGTATGCCAGCGCAAGGGCGTGCTGCTGGTGGAAGAGCTATTCGACGGCTGGACGAAGAGCAAGAAGCAAAAGGATTTCGGGCGATATTTCGCCGACCACTACGCAGAAGTCGTGACCAGCACGATTCGCCGCGACTGGAACAATCCGGCGGTCATTATGTGGTCGCTGGGCAACGAAGTGCGCACGAACCTGACGGGCGGCGACTATTCATCCAGCGAGATTGTGAACGTCTGCACAATGGTGAACAGCGCGGTGAAAGCCCTCGACAGCACCCGCCCGACGACGATGGGCAACAACGCGCCCGGCGGCAATCTATCTGCGCTGATGGCTATCGTGGATGTCGTTGGCATCAACTACAACGGCAACAACCAGACCTACCAGACCGACCGCCCGATTTACGGCAGCGAAACGACCTCGGCGCTTTCCAGCCGCGGCGTATATGCGACAGTATATGCGACAGACAGCGCGAACATGGCGTATCCTTCCTACGACAACAAGGCGGTTTCGTGGGGCAACACGGCGGCAGAAACGGTGAACGCCTACTTAAGCAGCGTTCGTTCCTGCGGGCATTTCGTCTGGACGGGCTTTGACTACCTCGGCGAACCGACCGAATGGAACAAGTATCCGGCGAAGAGCAGCTATTTCGGCATTGTGGACACCTGCGAATTCCCGAAGGACATCTACTTCATGTACCAGTCCATGTGGGACAGCCGCCCGATGATTCACATGCTGCCGCACTGGACGCACGAATCCGGCAATATCGACGTATGGCTGTACTCGAACTGCGCGTCGGTTGAACTCTTCCTGAACGGAACGTCGCTGGGCAAAAAGGCGCTTTCGCAGCGCGGGACGAAGAATCAGTACGCCTACACGGTGGCGTATGCGGCGGGAACCATCGTCGCGAACGGTTACGACGCTTCCGGCAACCTGATTGCACAGGACATTCAATACACGGCGGGAACGCCCGCGAAACTGGCGCTTTCCAGCGACAAGACAGCGGTCGCCGTCGCGTCGGATGATTTGGTCTACATCACCTGCGACGTACTGGACAAAAACGCCACGCTCTGCCCGAATGCTGACAACAGCGTGGCCTTTACGGTCGTGGGCGGAACGATTATCGGCACGGACAACGGTCACGGCGCGAATGTGGAAAAGCTCTCCGGCAGCACGCACGCCGCGTTCAGCGGCAAGTGCCTTTGCGTGGTGAAGCACGACGGGGCTTCCGGCGCAATGAAGATTACGGCGACGGCGAACGGCTTGACGGCGGGAACAATCAGCGTGACGAAGGGGGAAACCACCATCGCGGCAACCGCTCCGGCAGCGTCTTTTGTGGACGCGACGAATCCGCCGATGCGGGACGTGAGCGAACCGGCAGAAGCCGCGCCGACGATTTCCGCCATCAGCGCGGACAAAACGTCGGCGGCGCTGAACGAGGAAATCACCTTCACCATGACCGTCAAAAACACGACGAGCATCCGCGTGTACATTGACGGCAGCGTGAACCGCTACATCTACGACGTAACGGACGGGACGATGACCTACAAGCTGTCCTTCACGGACGCGGGCAGCGGCACGCGCACGGTTGCGTTTGAGCCTTGCAGGGGCGACGTGGTGGGCGCGAAAACGGCGGGGATGGTGATTACGCTGGCGAACAGCTGATGCTA
>ULTP01067856.1_pt1 | contig 11262 bp, 7 predicted proteins | sample 1957721 | NCBI WGS metagenome assembly ULTP01 (sample SAMEA4835737, study PRJEB28245) | human gut metagenome | biome: gut microbiome; material: fecal sample | place: Denmark | collected 2008 | reverse complement strand
TGCTGCAGCCATGTTAGTGGTAATGAAGATAGCACCCATGGAAACCAAGGCGTCATCACCGGTTGCGCAGACGGTGGAAGCACCGTTGAAGCCAAACCAGCCGAACCAGAGAAGGAAAACGCCCAAGGCACCAAGCGGAATGCTGTGACCGGGAATAGCGTTTACCGTACCGTCGGCATTGTATTTGCCGATACGCGCGCCAATCATCTTGGCACCGACGAGAGAAGCAACGCCGCCTACCATATGAACGGCAGTAGAACCGGCGAAATCATGGAAGCCCATCTGTGCGAGCCAGCCGCCGCCCCAAATCCAGTGACCGCTAATCGGGTAAATAATAGCGCTAATTAATACGCTGTAAATGCAATAAACCAGAAAGTTGGTACGTTCTGCCATAGCACCGGAAACAATAGTTGCTGCGGTAGCACAGAACATCGTCTGGAAGATGAAGTAGGCTGTGCTTGGATAGCTGGCACCGTAATCACCCTTAACGAAGAAGTCCGGCGTGCCGATGAAGCCGCCGATATCGGTACCAAACATCAGGCCAAAGCCCAGAACCCAGAAAACGATGGAGCCGAGGCACATATCCATGACGTTTTTCATAACAATGTTGCCGGCATTTTTTGCTCTGGTAAAGCCTGTTTCAACCATTGCGAAGCCCGGCTGCATAGAAAATACCAGGAAGGCACCTATCAGCACCCATATAGTATCGGCAGATACATATTTGTCCATTTGCAAACACCCCTCAAATTATAATATTTTTTAACTTGTCATTGAGCAGCGCTCACATGGCATTAGCTAAAGAAAAAGGGGCGTACCCGATTTTTCGGATACACCCCATTGTGTATAAGTTTATATATATTATTTTATCTTAACACACCTTACTCAAGGCTGTCGAGAAGGCAACTGCAGCTTACTCATTTACACCAAACAACAACTCACCATAAGTCGGATAGTCGAGATACTTACCACCGGTCAAAGCTTCGGCAGCATCAACCGCACTTCTCAGCTTGCCCATTTCTTCAAGAACAGTATCATGATAGTACAGAGCCTGTTTCTCGCTATCGCCGATTTCTGCTGCTTCCTTCAAGCCATCTTCCAGCTTCAGGGAGGATGCATACATTTCTCCGCCCAGCTTGCTCAGCTTATCGGCAAGTGCGCCTTCAAAGCCTGCACTGATACCGGCAGCCTTTTTATCCAGTACTGCTTTGGTCAAATCTCCGGTGTAAGCGGTAACTGCCGGGAGGATGTCCTTATGGAACATATCCAGCATGGTTGCTGCTTCGATAGAAATCGTGGTGCTGTAGTTCTCCAGCAGGATTTCTACACGGGATTCAACCTCGGCTTTTGTGAAGATGTTATGCTTTTCGAACAGCTCGATGTTTTTGGCATGTCCCAGATACGGCAGAGCCTCCGGAGTAGATTTAAGGTTCAGCAGACCGCGTTTGGCAGCTTCATCAACCCATGCATCGGTATAACCGTTGCCATTGAAGACAATGCGTTTATGAGCTTTATAGGTTTCTTTAACCAAATCATATACTGCTGCTTCCAGATCAGGAGCATCTGCCAGCTTATCGGCAAATTCATCCAGTTCTTCGGCAACGATGGTATTCAGTACAATGTTGGGTCCGGCGATGGAGAACATGCTGCCCAGCATACGGAATTCAAATTTATTGCCGGTGAAGGCGAAGGGAGAGGTTCTGTTTCTGTCGGTGTTATCCTTAACAAGAGCAGGAATGGTATCGTCGCTTACTTTAATGTAGCTTTCCGGATTGCCGTTGTAAACCTTGTCTGCTGCAATAGCTTCGAGAACTGCAGTCAGCTCAGTGCCAAGGAACATGGAAACGATAGCCGGAGGAGCTTCGTTAGCGCCCAGACGATGGTCATTGCCAGCGCTGGCAACAGATACACGCAGCAGATCCTGATATTCATCAACAGCCTTGATAATTGCTGCCAGGAAGGTCAGGAAGCGCAGGTTTTTGTACGGCTCCTTGCCGGGATCCAGCAAGTTCAGGCCTTCTTCCGTAGATAAGGACCAGTTGTTATGCTTGCCGCTGCCGTTTACCCCGTCGAAGGGTTTTTCATGCAGCAGGCAAACAAGACCATGACGAAGAGCAACACGTTTCATGAACTCCATCATCAGCTGGTTATGGTCAGATGCTACGTTGGTAGTTGTGAAGATAGGTGCCAGCTCGTGCTGTGCCGGAGCAACCTCGTTATGCTCGGTTTTAGCAAGTACGCCCAGCTTCCACAGCTCCTCATCTAAATCCTTCATGAAGGAAAGTACTCTTTGTTTGATAATGCCGAAGTAGTGGTCGTCCAGCTCCTGGCCACGCGGAGATTTCGCACCGAAAAGGGTACGGCCGGTGTAAACCAGGTCTTTACGTTTTTCCCACATTTTTTTATCTACGAGGAAATATTCCTGTTCTGGACCAACAGTACTGTTGACGCGGATAGTATCAATGCCGAACAGCTTCAGCAGCTTGCAGGCTGCTTTGCTGACTGCATTCATGGAACGCAGCAGCGGAGTCTTTTTATCCAGCACTTCGCCGGTGTAGGAGCAGAAGGCTGTAGGAATGCACAGGCAGTTATCTTTGATAAATGCATAGGAGGTCGGGTCCCATGCTGTATAGCCGCGGGCTTCGAAGGTTGCACGCAAGCCGCCGGACGGGAAGCTGGAAGCATCAGGCTCGCCCTGAATCAGCTCTTTGCCGGAGAAGTCCATGATTACACGGCCTTCGGCAGTAGGAGAAATAAAGCTTTCATGCTTTTCAGCGGTGATGCCGGTCATCGGTTGGAACCAGTGAGTGAAATGAGTGCAGCCATGCTCCAGAGCCCAATCCTTCATAGCATTGGCGATGATATTAGCAATTTCCAGATTCAGCGGAGTGCCTGCCAGCACTGCTGCCTTATATGCCTTATAGGTTGCAGTCGGCAGACGGTCCTTCATAACGCTTTCGTTAAAAACTAAGCTGCCAAACAGTTTCGGTACATCATTCATTGTAAAACCTCCCTAATTTCTCTCTGAGAATTTCCTTGGGTTTACGAAGTGTAAGCCCCTCATTTGAAATACAGTTTTTTGTGCTTTACAGATTTTCTTCTCTCTGGCTCTGTAAATAAGAAAGCACCGTCAGCTGCGCCTTGCGCTGCTACGGTGCTTCGTTGCACTTATCATGGGTAAGAGGATAATTCTCACCGCTGATATAACAGAAAAAGCAACCACGAAGTTTGGACCTTTCGATCCAACAACCACGTTGTTGCTTTATGCGCTTATTATAATACTAGGTTTTCAATTTGTAAAGGGGATAAGAGGAAAAATTTTTATTTTTTTCGTAGAAAACGCTTTTTCTGTTAGCGTCACAATTAACATTTCGTTCCGTTCAGAAAAAATTTTCCGTGCCCAAAGGGCACAACGCAAATTTCGTGTGGAACCATATGCGAAGTGCTGCAAAACTCGCGCGAAGCTAGGAATTTTTGCAAGATAAGCATACAATAGCGCTCAAACAATGCAGCACTTCGATGCTTCCAGACACTCATTTGCTAAAATTTTTATTCAATTCCCGATATGTTAATTGCTTTTCGCATGAATATCTTCAAAAACTAATGCTAATATAAAATTAACGGTTATACTACACACGCTTCAGCAGGATTTTTGCGTTCTGTAAAGAATTGTACAGTATAGAGTATGCAATGCAAAACGCAATATAACTAATTGCCAAGGAGGAACCCTTATGGAATTAACCGCTGTTGCGCAGCTACGCCGCATGGTGCTGGAGCATTTATCCCGCTACACCTGGAATAACGAGTTGCCTGACCACGTCTACGATATTCTGCAGGAGGTACGCGAGGACACTCCGCGCTACCGCTGCTGTGTTTATAAAGAAAGAGCCGTACTGAAAAACCGTATTGATATGGCGCTGGGCCAGGAGTGCTCCAGCAATATTATCGAGGCTGCCAAGCTGACGCTGAACGAGCCTGAGCGCACCGATTTGCCAATTATCGACGTGCTCCCCGCAGCCTGTGACCAATGCCCGATTGATGCTTATTACGTTACCGATATGTGCCGTCACTGCATCACCCATAAATGCATGAACAACTGCCCGAAAAAGGCTATCACCATTATTCAGGACCGTGCCTTTATCGATAAAACGAAATGTATTGAATGCGGACGCTGCAAGCAGATGTGCCCCTACGGCGCGATTATCGAAATCCATCGTCCCTGCGTGCGTGCCTGCGCCATCGGTGCCATCAGCATCGGTGAAAACCGCAAGGCTGTCATTGACCACGAAAAATGTGTTTTCTGCGGTGCCTGCCGCAACGCCTGCCCCTTCGGCGCCATTGACGAGCGCAGCAATATCATCCGCGTTATCCGCGAAATTCAACAGGGCAAGCAGGTTATCGCCCTTGTGGCACCTTCTATCGTAGGCCAATACGGTTTAAAGATTACTATGGCACAAATTTACGAGGCACTGCAAAAAGCAGGCTTCGCCGAGGTCGTAGAGGTTGGTGTTGGTGCCGATATCACCAGCGTTAAGGAAGCAGAGGAATATCTGGAGAAGGTTCCTGCCAAGCAGGGCTTTATGACCAGCTCCTGCTGTCCTGCCTTTGTTAAGCTGATTAAAACGCAGGTACCGGAGGCAGCCGACAAGATTTCGGATACACCTTCTCCCATGCTCACCTGCGCTGAGCTGATTAAGGAAAAATATCCTTATGCAGTTACTGTGTTCATCGGTCCCTGCATCGCAAAAAAGGTGGAAGCACGCGAGCACAGAGAAAGCATCAACTACGTGCTGACCTTTGAAGAGATTATGTGCATGCTGGAGGGCAAGGATATCAAATTTGCGGAAATGAGCGGTGATACTGCTTATGAACGCGATGCCTCCAAGCTTGGCCTGAGCTTCCCGCTGACGGCCGGCGTAAGCGCTGCCGTGCAAGATACGGTTGCAGCTATGGGCGGTGAGGTGCATAACGCACAATACTGCTCCGGACTGGACAAATGCCGTGATACGGTTAAGGCTGCTGCCGCAGGCAAGCTCGACTGCAGCTATATCGAAGGCATGGCCTGCTCCAACGGCTGTATCGACGGCCCCGCTGCCGTAGGTGACTTCCACATTACGAAGGTTTCCCTGACGAAATACGCAGCAGCAGCCCCCAATAAGCAGGCTGCCGAAGACAAGCACACAAAATAAAAACTTAAATTCTATCCCTTCTGCTACATTGGCAGAGGGGATAGTTTGTTCATAGCAGGATTTTAGCCTGCTAAAATCATAGAGTGCGTTTTACTGCGCACTAAAAGAACGGAGACTTCCAAGCAAATGCAAAACACCCGCTACATCGGTCACCTTGCTGCCCTCATTACGATTGCTACCTGGGGCACAACCTTTATTTCTACCAAGGTTTTACTTACCGGCTTTCAGCCGCTGGAAATTCTTTTTTTCCGCTTTATTATGGCCTTTTTCGCCCTTTGGCTGACCTATCCTAAAATGCTGAAAACAGATAAAAAGCAGGAGCCTGTTTTTATGGCCGCAGGCCTTTGCGGTATCTGCCTCTACTACCTTTTGGAAAACATCGCCCTGACCTATACGCAAGCCTCCAACGTTAGTGTAATCGGCAGCACAGCGCCTTTCTTTACCGCGCTGCTGGCGCATTATTTTATGCATTCTGCCGGCAGCTTAAGCAAGCAGTTCATCATCGGCTTTTTTATCGTGATGAGCGGCATCGCCTGCATCAGCTTCAACGGCGCAGCCATGCAGCTCAACCCCTTGGGTGATTTGCTGGCGATTTCTGCTGCCGTCGTGTGGGCGTTTTATGCGCTGCTGACGAAAAAAATCAGCAGCTATGGTTATCCTGTTATCCTCGCTACACGCAGAACCTTTTTCTACGGCATTCTCTTTATGCTGCCGGCGCTAGGCTTTCTGGATTTTGAGCTGAACCTGGCGCGCTTCGCCAATACTACCTATCTTTTCAATATCGTCTTTCTGGGACTGGGTGCTTCCGCCCTCTGCTTCGTCACCTGGAATTTGGCAGTTAGGGAGTTGGGGGCAGTAAAGGCCAGCGTTTATATTTATATGGTGCCCGTCATCACCGTCATTACTTCGGCTATTATCCTGCAGGAAAAAATCACCCTGCTGGTAGCACTCGGTACCATCTTGACGATGACCGGCCTGTTTATCTCAGAATACAGGCCGAAGAAAAAAATACAGTAAGAAGGCAAACAAAAACGCCCTAGGCATCAACAGCCTAAGGCGTATTTTTATTTATTCTGCATATAATAATTAATAAAGGTCTGCGCAACCTGCGACAGCTCTCTGCCCTTAACTATAGACAGCGTCATCTCCAGAAACAAGCGCTCATCCTTGATTTCCTTGCGTACCAGATTCGCCGGAAACAATTCTACAGCCGGTGCCGGTACAATTGCCACACCGGTATTTTTTTCTGCCCAGGCTATGGCCGAAAGCTTAGTAGTATTAATACTCATAACCTGCGGGAAAATGTGTGAATCCGAGCACACAGAAAAAAACAGCTCAGAACAGCCACGCGACAGACATAACGGAATGTCCTCCAAATCATCCAGCAGGATATTAGGCTTATCATTTTTCAGATACGGGCTATCCTTATGAAAAAGCGCAACCAGACGCTCTTTACGGCTGAACAGCGTTTCAAAGCGTTTAGACTGCTTTAGGGGTGCATTGGCAATGCCTATTTCCGTTTTCCCCTCCAAAAGCTGCTGGGTTTGTTCGTCAATCGGCACCTCATACAGCTCATAATTAATATGCGGAAACTCTCTGTAAAAATCACTCAAAAAGTTTTTAATAAAGTTTATTGACATCGAAGGTGACAGACTGATGCGCAGCGTACCGCTAAAGCCTGCCTGACAGTCAACTATCTCCTTCAGAGCGCTGTTTTCTGCCGAGCAGATATACTTAGCCTTATTATATAAAATACAGCCTGCATCCGTAAGCTCAATGCTGTGACCACCACGGCGCACATGCAGCAGCTGCGTACCAAAACGCTTCTGCAGCACCTTAAGCTGATTACTCAGCGCCGGCTGGGCAATCGCTATCTGCTTAGCTGCAGCAGAAATACTGCCGGCTTCAACTATGGCAATAAAATTGCGGTAATATTCTATGTCCATATAGGGTTCTCCTTTACTTCTCTCTACCTTTATTATACTATACAGCAATATTTCTGAGTACTTTTTTAGTTTTTAAAATTAAATTTTTCATAAAACCAATGACAGCATATGCAAAACACATATAACTCCAATAGATTATTTTTATAAGTGATTAGGAATAAAAGCATAAGTTTTTCGTTTTTTTCTAAAAACAGACAACTATATATCATGAATTATCCTGTTCCCGCATCAAAGAACGAGTTAACGTATATGTATTTTTTATATGTAAAATGTATTTTCCGTATTTACTTTATATGTTGATAGATTTAAACTGTAAGCAGATAAGGAAATTTCCAAAAAAGAAAAGAGGTTTTTGAAATGCTGGATGCAACACGTTTGCGCACCCCCTGCCTATTTGACAAAATAGTCAGCGCGGACGAAGCAGCCACACTGATTACCGACGGTATGAATGTCGGTGTCAGCGGCTTCACCCCCTCTGGCTATCCTAAGAAAACCACACTTGCTCTCGCTAAAGCCATCAAGGCCGGCAAAAAATGCCGTATCAATATTTGGAGCGGTGCTTCCGTCGGACCGGAAATAGAAGAAGCACTTGCCGAAGTCGGCGGTATCAGCGGACGCATGCCTTATTATGCAGCCTCCAACAAAACACTCAGCCGCCAGATCAACACCGGCAGCGTAACCTATATTGATCAGCATTTAAGCCACTTTGCCCAACAAATCGACTACGGCTTTTACGGCGATGTTGATGTTGCAATCGTTGAAGCCGCTGCTATCAATGCAGACGGCAGCATTGTTCTCGGTTCTGGTGTCGGCAACACGCCTATACTTGTAAAGCATGCGAAAAAAATTATTGTTGAGGTCAACACATCTATCCCGCTGACGCTGGAGGGAATGCACGATATTTACATCTGCAGCAAGCCTCCAGAGCGCACCGAAATCCCTATTTATCATGTCGGTGACCGCATCGGTTCTCCTTATGTAAGCTGCGGACTTGACAGAATAACCTGCATCGTCGAATCAGACATTGTCGACCATGTACGCAATTTAAGCGCTCCTGATGAAGCAAGCAAAAAAATTGCCGCTAACCTGGTTGATTTTTTGGAGCACGAGCAGCGCCACGGCCGTCTGCCGCAGCAAATGCTGCCGTTGCAGTCCGGCGTAGGAAGCATAGCCAATGCTGTATTAATGGGTTTGGCAGAATCTAAATTTGATAATCTGACTATGTACTCGGAGATTTTGCAAGATTCTGTTTTTAAGCTGATAAAATGCGGTAAAGTTACCCAAGCCTCCGGCTGTGCCTTCACCCCATCGCCGACAGTTTGGGAGATGTATAAAGAAGATCCCGAGCTCTACCGTAACCGCATTGTTCTGCGCCCGCTCGACATCAGCAATAATCCGGAGGTCATCCGCCGCCTCGGCGTTATCTCCATGAATACACCGCTTGAATTTGATATTTACGGTCAGGCAAATTCTACCCATGTTATGGGCAACCGTATGATGAATGGTATCGGCGGCAGCGGAGATTATATGCGCAACGGTTACCTGACAATATTCTCCACCCCGTCAACTGCCAAAGGCGGTAATATCTCGAGCGTAGTTCCCATGGTTTCACACGCAGATCATACCGAACATGATACGATGATTTTTATTACCGAGCAGGGTGTAGCCGATATCCGCGGTCTGAGTCCTCTAAAACGGGCCAAACTGATTATCGAAAAATGCGCCCACCCCGATTTCAGGGAACAGCTTTATGATTACCTGAAAATGGCGCAAAGAAAAAACGGCCATGAGCCTGTTGATTTGGAACATGCCTTCGACATGCACATAGCGTTAGAAAAAACAGGCACGATGAAAGAGCAATCCAAGGAGGAAGAGCATTATGACTACACGAGAAGATTTACAGCTTAGCTTAGATGCCTATGATGCCAAGGTTGCCAAGGCAATCGCAAAATTCCCTGAACGGCAGCATTTAAGCGAAAAGCGCTTATATACACCCTTAGATATCGATGAAAATTTTGATTATAACAGTAAACTCGGCTTTCCCGGTCAGTATCCCTTCACCCGTGGCGTACAGCCCACAATGTACAGAGGCCGCCTGTGGACTATGCGTGCTTATGCAGGCTTTGCCACTGCCGAAGAAACAAATGCCCGTTACAAATATCTGCTGCAGGCAGGCCAAACCGGTCTTTCCGTAGCTATGGATTTACCGACACAAATCGGTCTGGACAGCGACGCACCGTTATCCGAAGGCGAAGTCGGCAAGGTTGGCGTAGCTATTGATTCTCTCGCTGACATGGAAAAGCTTTTTGAAGGCATTCCCCTGGACAAGGTCAGCACCTCGATGACCATCAACGGTCCGGCAGCCGTACTTCTGGCAATGTATGTAGCTGTTGCCGAAAAGCAGGGCGTAAAACCGGAGCAGCTGAAGGGCACTATTCAAAACGATATTCTCAAGGAATATATCGCTCGCGGAACCTATATCTTCCCGCCACGTCCTTCCATGCGCCTGATTACAGATACCTTTGCTTATTGCTCGCAGAATATCCCCAAATGGAATACTATCAGCGTTGGCGCTTATCACATTCGCGAAGCAGGTGCTTCCGAGGTACAGGAAATCGCTTTTGCCTTCGCTAATGCCATGGCCTATATTGATGCTGCAATCAAAGCAGGCCAAAAGGTTGATGATTTTGCTCCCGGCATCAGCTGGATTTTTACCGCAGGCCTGAATTTCTTCTCTGAAATAGCCAAATTCCGCGCTGCCCGCCGCTTGTGGGCACGCATCATGAAAGAGCGTTACGGAGCTACCGTTCCCAAAGCACAGATGCTGCGCGTACACGTTCATACCGCAGGCAGCGTGCTGACAGCACAGCAGCCTTTGAACAACGTTGCCCGCATTACCTGGCAGGCTATGTCCGCTGTACTTGCAGGCATTCAGTCGATGGCCTGCTGCGCTTATGACGAAGCCATTGCCCTCCCGACGGAAGAAAGTGCAACGCTTGCACTGCGCACCCAACAGCTCATCGCTTACGAAAGCGGTGTTGCCGACACTATCGACCCCATGGCCGGTTCCTATTATGTTGAAGCACTCACTGACAAATTCGAACAAGAAGCTTATGAATATATCCAAAAAATTGATGCTATGGGCGGTGCGGTTGCTGCTATCGAACAAGGCTATATGCAAGGTGAAATGGCTGCCCATGCCTACGAATATCAGACAGATATTGAAAAAGGCAAGCGTACAGTCATCGGCGTCAACAAATTTGCGGACAACAAAGCTGTCAAAACAAATGATGTTATTACGGCAGATTTAAGCGTTGCGGAACGTCAGATTGCCCGTGTAAATGAAATGAAGGCTCACCGTGACCAACAGGCAGTAGATGCTTCCCTGAAAGCTCTGAAGGAAGCTGCCAAGGGTGAAGCTAACCTTATGCCTTATCTTATTGATGCTGTCAAAACCTATGCAACCTTAGGCGAAATCTGCGGCGTACTGCGCGAGGTTTTCGGAGAATACCAGCAGGGAGGTAATTTGTTTTAAGGCTAAGGCAGGTGTTTACGTTGCATTTGGCGAATACCATGGCAATAGTTAAAATTAAAGCAAAGGCAGGTATTAACAATGACAACTAAAGCATTAGCAAAATTTACCGCAGAATTGTGCTACGAAAAGCTTTCTGCTCACAGCATCGAAATGGCTAAAAAATGTCTGCTGGACTGGCTGGGAATTGCTATCCGCGGTTCGCAAGAAAAACCGGTACGTATTATACATGATGTTATCCTGCAGGGTGATGCACCACAGGCGAATATTTTCGGCAGCCTTCCTGCCAAAAAGGCCGGTGCCCTGAACGCAGCCTTTATCAACAGCGCTGCTTCCCACAGTCTGGACTTCGATGACCTGCACAACCCATCTATTATCCATCCGGCCTGCGTTGTTATTTCTCCCGCGCTGGCTGTCTGCGAGGCCGAACACAAAAGCGGCAAGCAGCTCATTGCAGCAATTTGTGCAGGCTACGAAGCCAGCGGCCGCGTAGGCGAAGCGGTTATCCCGGAATCCTACTTCTTTTGGCATACTACCGGTACCGCAGGCACCATCGCCGCCGGTGCTGCTGCTGCCAACGCTCTTGGACTTGACGCAC
>ULTP01044951.1_pt1 | contig 11280 bp, 13 predicted proteins | sample 1957721 | NCBI WGS metagenome assembly ULTP01 (sample SAMEA4835737, study PRJEB28245) | human gut metagenome | biome: gut microbiome; material: fecal sample | place: Denmark | collected 2008 | reverse complement strand
TGTCCTTTCGTTGTTATTTTATACTTTTTAATTTGATTTTGCAAGTCTAATACATAGGTGTTCCATAACCTCTTATTTCGTTACTATTTAAGTCATAATTTCTTTCTTTACAACTATCATTAGAGTTACCTTCAATAGTATAAACTCGACCATTTTCGACAGATTTGACTATTCCAACATGATCTGCATGTCCATCATGTTTATCTGCCCAATCGAAGAATATAATATCTCCAGGTTTAGGTGTATAGCCACCACTTTGCCATAAACCACATGCTTTAAACCATGCAACACCTTCAGATTCACAAGCTGCAAATTTAGGAATTATACCATTATCAATATAACCACATTCATTTGCACACCATGACACAAATGTCGCACACCATTCAACTCTTGAATTAAAACCATACCAACTCCAGTAAGGTTGTCCTCCAACATTACCTAATTGACTTTCTGCTACTGATACAATATCACTACTTCCACTAGAGCCATATATAACACTAGACCACATAGCAATATAATCGTCTTTTAATAATTCGTTCATTTGTTCTCTTTGACTATTACTAAAATTATATTTATCAGCCATTTCTTGTGCTGTTTTATGATTTATCTTTATATGTAATTTAGTATGGGTTATAGTTTTATGCTCCGTCCATGTTAAATGAATTATTGTTTTTTGTTCCGTTGTTTCTTCTTTTGTAAAGGAGACTTCATTCATTTCCCAAAATATCTTTTTAATTTCTTCAATTTTCTTATCATCTAAAGTCATCATTTCAGTTTGATAATCTCCATTACTATATTTTGCAACATATACTGCTAAAACATCTTTCCAATCTGCTCTGCTTCCTTCAATATCATATTCTTCATAAGGGTTTTCTTGTTGTATAGTTGTTATTTTATTCATAAAATCCGTATTTAATTCTGATATAACTTGTACCATACTTTTTGAATTTGCATCATAATCATTCGAGAAAAATATTCCAAAAATAGAACTTACTAAAAAGCCTATCATACAAATAACAATAATTATAACTACAACTATCCAACCACCTGCTATAAGTAAATATATCAAACCTTTTAATGCAGCTATCATCATTTTAATTGCACTAATAACTGCTTTTATAGTAGCTTTTGTTGCTTTAACACTTGCTTCAGCTGCTGCTTTAATTCTTTTAGCAGTTTGTTGTGCTACTTTTGCACCTGCTTTTACTGTTCTTTCAGTTTGTTTTGCAACATTTTGAGTTGTTTTAATTGATTTAACACTTGTACTTTTAGCAGTTTTTATAAATTTTCCAGTAGTCTTTTTTGAGGTAGTAATCGTTTTTTGTTTTATTGATGAACCAACCTTTTTAGCACTTTTTTCTAGCAGTTCTTTTTCTTTCTTTTTTGCTACTTTATTTTTAAATGCTTTTACTCTTTCTACTCCATTTTCTATATTATGAGCAGTTTCTTTTACTCCTTTTTGACCATATTTATTAAATGTATAAATTCCTCTATCTTTTGCAATAGTAACACCATTGGTTATTTTATTACTTGCATATTCTATTTCATTTTCTCCCTCTTGATTATATGTGTTTTCTAATTTATCTTTTGTAGATACAATATTACTTTTAATTTTAGCTGAAGTGTTTACGGTCTTATCTATTGTTTTTACTGTTCCTCTTACTTTTGTTTTTATATCTGCCACTTTAACACCTCCATTCTAATTTTTATATTTTTTCAGCATAAACTACATATCTATATTGAGTACGATCTGTTCCCTTAAATGGATAACAAGTATATATCATTATTATTTCTTTATTTTCTTGTATTGGTAATTTTCCATATTCAGTTTCCATTACGATTTGTTCATCATATTTCTTATAATAAAAATCTCCATATCCTGTTTTAACTTCAATAATATCTCCATTTTTTAATTCTCCAAGTCTTGAAAAGTTATTCATATAATTGTGTTCACACATTATTATTGAACCACCTTCGCCTGGAAAATATGAACCACTATCATGTCCAACACCTTTTAAAATTGTTTCATCATTTGCACCAAATATTATTGGAGCATTAACACCAATTTTATTTATAATTAAAGTGCCATAAGAATCTCCAAAAGCAGGATAGTTTTCTAAATGTCCATTTGAAAAAGCATTTTCATCAAAAGTAGATGTTACATTTATTTGTTCTTGTTTTTCTTCTTTTACAGTTTCTTTTTTATTTTCAACAACTTTGTTATCGTTTTCTGTTTTATTTGTTGTTGGCTTTTCTTCTTGTACTATATTTTCTTCTACTTTATTATCAGAATTATCTTGTATAACATTTTGCATACTTTCCTCTTCAGTTTTATTTTCTATATCATTTTCAGTATTAACTACATTAGTTGAAACATTTTCATTTGTATTATCAACTTTATGTATTATTTTTACAGTAAATAAAGCAATAACAAATATAATAAATGCTATTGCTACAAATAAACTTATTTTATTTTTCTTCATACATTTTGTCCTTTCATTTAAAATAAAAAAGAACAATACTAGAAAATACCATTTAATACCAAGATTTTCTATTATTATTCTCCAATAATCTCTCTTGCAATAACAACTAATCTGCTATTTTTAGTTGTATAATCACAAGTAGATAAAGTTATTAACTTTTCTTTGTAATTAGGTTTTATACCTGTATCATAATAAGATAATTCACAACATTTATTTATAAATCTTGTATAATCCTCTTCATTATCTAATTCAATATTTTGATAATATTTAAATGTATTATTCTTATATAGAGTTGTCCTAAATACTGCAAATATTTCGTATTTAATATCCGCTTCTAAAGTATAAAAATTTATATACTTATGACTTTTATAAAAATCTTCTTTTTTATAATTTTCAAGTTCTCCAAACATTTTAGAATTTTGCATGTGATGACCATAAACTATTAGATTCTCACTTGTATCTATATTACATGAAGAGGCTAAAAATGGTGTACCATAACTTGAATATTTCTTATAAAAATTCTTTCTTAAATAGTATTCTTCATTATTCTTTGTTTGCATTACAGGATAATCAATATTTGTATCTTCAATATTTATCCAACCAATTAAGTCATTATTTTCTTTATTCAATTCTTGTATTTTTATATAGTTATTTGACTTCAAATTGTCTTTTAAACGATTTTCTGTATCATCTTGTATAATTTCACTTAAATTATTAAAAATCGATTCTTGTTCGTTTTCTTCTTTTAATTGTTTATATATAAAATAACTGCTAATAGCTATTAAAACTATTAGCAGTATTATTAAAAGAAAATACATAATTTTCTTCATAATTAAGCACCTTCTCCTGGTTTAGTTGTCATTAATTTATATAATTCAGTATTACGAGGAAATTTATTTTTAAATGGTACTAAACTACTACCTACTTTTATAAGTCCTTCCCCTGCTCCACTATTTGTTATATAACTCATTTGTAAATCTGATATATTTAATAATTTTGCAAGTTCAAGTCTATCTGTACTTGCTTGATTTAACATTACAATAAATTCAGAGTTTGCAAGCATAGTTCTTGCAGTATGGCTTTGTAATAAGTCATCTACGTTTTGAGTTATACCTGTTGCATAAGCTCCATATTTACGAACTCTTTTCCATAATGTAAATAAGAAGTTTGCTGAATACTCATATTGGAATAACAAATATATCTCATCAATAAAGATATAAGTATTTCTTCCTTTTGCTCTATTTGCAGTTATTCTATTCAAGATAGAGTCTAATACAACTAACATTCCAATAGGCTGTAATTGTTTTCCTAAATCAAGAATATCATAACAAATTAATCTACTATCTGTATTTACATTAGTTTGTTTTGCAAATGTATTTAAACTACCATCTGTAAATAATTCTATTGCTAATGCAATTTCTTTTGCTTCAGGCTCACTTTGTTTTAGTAATTCTTCTCTAAAATCTTGTAATGTTGGTGGTGTACCCTGATAGTTTCCTTGTTGATAATATCTATATACAGAAGCGGTACATCTATCAATTATAGATTTTTGTTTTGCACCTAAATTATTACTTCCGATTAATTGTTCGCATAACGACAAAATGAACTCTGATTTTAGAATAACAGGGTTTGCCCCATCTCCATAATCCGAGTTCATATCCATTGCATTTATATGATTATCACTTGTTGCAGATATATGTATTACCTCTCCACCTAATGCTTTTACTAATTTAGAATCCTCTCTTTCAGGATCTACGATTATAACATCAGCATTTGGATCTCTTAACATTATTGATACCATTTCATTTTTAGCAGCAAATGATTTACCACTACCAGATACACCTAAAATGAATGAGTTTCCATTTAAAAGTTCTTTTCTATCTGCTACTATCATATTCTTACTTATTATATTTTGACCGTAATAAATTCCATTGTCGTGTCTAATCTCTTGTACTTTAAAAGGCATAAATACTGCAAGACTTTCTGTTGTTAGAGTTCTTAAAGCATCTATCTTTCTTTGACCAAAAGGCATAGCAGTTTTTAAACCATCTAATTGTTGGAATCTTAATATTCCTAATTGACATAGATTTTTACTTGCAGTTGTTTTTAAACTTTCTGTATCTGCATCTAATTGGTCTTTTGTATCAGCAGTATGCACGATAGTCAATACACATAAAAACATTCTTTGATCTCTTTGTATTAAATCATCAAGAAAATCTTTTGATTCTTTTCTTTGCATTTCCATATCGTATGGTATTATTGCAGAAAAGTTATTATTAGCATTTTGTTTTCTTTGCCATTGAGTTATATTTGTTTCAACACCTAATCTACGATTTTCAGCTTCTCTTACTGCTTCGTCCATTGGTACAGGTATTACATCAATACTTAACATCATATTTCTATTAAGTTCAGTTAATTCTGTTACCATTGAGTCTTTGATATAACTTGCATATTCTTTTAAAAATAACACTCTACCATATCTATCTCCAATTTTAAAATAATCTTTATTTTGTTCAAATGTATCAGGACAAATAAAGTCTTTGAAATTATGACCTTTTCTTAAATTCTCTTTCATATCAAATCTAAAAGAAGTTTCTTCTCCTACTCTATAAAAGTCATGATATATTCTTAATCTTTCCTCTGCATCCAATTCTACACATTTAGAACCTAATACAGAAAAATGATTCATTAGTTCACTTGTTGTTCTAGCAAAATAATTTCTTGCTTCTTCAATATTTTTCTTATTAACTGAAATAGTTATAATCTTTTCTTGGATAATTCCATTAGCTCCTTTTGCTTGGTCTAATAGCATTTGATTATATTCATGTCTATACTTATCTAATCCATCTCCAACATCTTTCATAAGTATAGTCTTTTCAAAATCAATTTTATTTATTCTTCTGTTATTTATAGTTATTTTTGATGTTGCTCCATTATCTAAACTATTTAATAAATCACTATAATCTAAAAACATAGCTTCTTTATCTTCATGACTTGCTACTGCATAATTTATATCTATAAATTTATAGCATTTTGAAAATTTATTCTTTTGAACTTCAAATATTCCATCATCCCAAATTGCTTTTATAGGTATTATATCTTGTGCATTTTTAGGAACAACAAATTTTTCTTTATCTCTTTTAAATATTTCCTTTAATATTCTCATCAGGTTTCATACCCTCCTTTTCTAATTTTTCTATTGTTTCTTTATTTGCTTCGTAATAAATGTTAGTTGCTTTGAAAGTTAGTCTTTTAGGAGTTAGTATCTCTGATTTAAACCATGCAGAAATAAATTGTTCTGCTGTCATTCCGTTATAAGTTACAAATCCTAAAACAGCAAATGGGCATGCACCTAAAATGCATACCCACGATAAAGTTTCTATTCCAAAATATGGTCTTAATAAAAAATAAAGTAATACTGCAACTAAACATGCAAATATAGAAAAAATGAACTGCCTCATAGACAATCCAAAAAATATCGACTCTGTATATTGTCGAATTTCTCTATTTATTTTTACTTCCATAACTATCTATCACTCCTATCTTTGTGTAATTTCTTTTTTATTAATTCTAATTTATCAAATTGAGGAAATGATATATATTGTCTAGTATCTATATGTTTAAAAAAATCTTTATTCTTATCTGAATACATATACATCCAATTTTCTGGATCTTTCATACCTCTTTTAATTGCATTATCAAAAGCATCTTCATGATTTTCTCTCATCTTAATTCCTGCAAATATACTACCTGATGGATGTATCAAATATTTAATACCGTTTTCTTCTGTATGTATAAATTCTAAACTCATCTTTCTCTCTCCTTTTTTGATTTTTCTAAATATTGCATAACATCTTTAACATCAGTTCCTTTAACACCTTCTTGTATTTTACTAATATCAATTTTTTGCTTTTTACAATATTTTAGGTATTCTTGCATACCTTCTTTGTGTTCAATATCATCAGGATAACAATTTGATATTTCATTCCATACACCATAATGATTGTCTAATGACATATATATAATTTCTCTATTCCATTCTAACTCTTGGAATAATTCATTATCTGCACAAAAGTCCCATTCTGGTATTATATCTATTTCCTTATCTAATGGATTAAAACCAATTATTTCATCTCCATTTATAGCTACTGCATAACAATTTTCACTTTCATCTTTTACTTTTAATACATAAGCTAATTTAAAATCTTTATATTCACTATTTAAAAGTATTTCATTGACCATATCTAATAATTCTTGATTAGAATATTCTCGTGGCTTTTCATTAATATTTTCCATATTGTATAACTCCTTTCTATAATCCCATCATTTCTCTTACAATACGATCTGAAGCTTTTATAGTTCCAACTAATACAAGCATATTAAATACAAGTTCTCCTATATATTTCCAAACCATTGTAACTGGTGCTGCACCTGTATCTACAACAGGTGGACTTGATGCAAATAACGAGAAGATTACACATGCTAATACAATAATTGCTCCCTCTAAACAAACACTACAATATGATTTTAAAAAGTTTTTACCAACACTTTGAGTTGGCTCTCCTGCAAATGTACTTAAAGGAATTGGTGCAATAGCCGTATATAAATATAGTTTAAAGAATCTACCATATACACTTAAAATCATTATGAATGATATTACAGTAACAAATAAACCACCTATTAAAGTAACTGCCCACAGAGGTATTGATTCAAAGAAACCACAACCATTTATTGCATCTATCATAGCTTGTGGTAAAGTTGCCTGTGTTGCTCCACCGAGTCCAGCAGAGTTCATAATTGTCGATACAACACCCTGTATAATTTTAAATACTGCCATCATAAGCTCTAACCCATAAGTAACAACACCTTTTGCTATTGCAAATCTAATAAATAACTTTAAGGCATGTTCAGGCTTTTTCACTTCTGCGAAACTACCACAAGTTTTCATTACACCTACAACAAAAAACAGAACTAATAATCCTAGTCCTATTGCTTGCAAAGCTCCATGAATATTTACTATAACATTCCATATCGTTCCACCTTTAAATGTATCTGGAGATGTAGATACTAAAGTCCATATTTCATTTAATTTTGAATTCCAAGTATCAAGTGAATTTTGTAAATTACCTACAACCCAATTCAATACTTCCACCTCCTAATTTGTTTTTGAATAATCTATATATTCTTTTTGTTTTTGATTTCTTAAATTTGATATTTTCTCATCCTTTAATTCAGGATATTTCTTTTGTAGTTTTCTTCTACATCTAGTTATGCTTTCAAAACTAATACCTTTATTTTTAGCATTGAACATTACGTCTTTAAATTTCTTACCAATTTCATAAGGATATAGTTTTTCAATAACTTTTAAAATTAAATAACAATCATCTCTTCTTGATAATTCGTCATTTCTTAATATTTCAAATACATAATCTTCTAAATAGTTGATTTTCATATCTACCTCCTTAAACAAAAATAAGGCGAATACCTATAAGAAAGATACTCGCCTAATCTTTTTAACCACCTGTTATTACAGATAATATTTCTTTTGCAAATGTTATAACTACACCACCTGCTAATGTCATAATTCCATTGGCTCTTTGAGATGGATCATGTGATTTTAATGACATACCTATTTGTACAATACCAAAACCAAGTATTATCATACCTACTGCACGAATTAAACCAAATATGAAATTTGATAAATTGTTAATTACTGTTAAAGGGTCATCTGCAGCAAATACTTGACTTGCTTGCAAAACATTTAACAATATAATATAAGCTACTATAAATATTCCTCTAGTAGCAATCCATTTAATTTTATTTAAAACTTTATTTTCTTTTTTATTATTCATTTTTTAATTCCTCCAAAATATATTTTTCTAATTCATCTTCAGATAAAATTACATAATCTGAATCTATTTCTTCAACTTCTTTTGCAATATCATAATCTTCATAATCAATTTGAAAACTTGCTATTGCATTTTCAGTTCCACCATGTAAATATGGTTTTGCTTTTCCAAGACCTGATAAATCTACATTTTTATGTTCAAATAAATTAAACTTTAAATCTTGTACAGGTCTTTCTCCTCTAATAAAAAGAAGTGCATACTTGTTATCAAGCATTCGCACTTCGTCTGGAGTTAATAACTCTCTACCACTATTTTGATAATTAGTTGAATAATTACCACTTCTTCCTGAACTTTTTCCATAAGTATTAGTATCAATAGTTTCTTTACCTAAAAGCTCTGATACATATTTATGGGTACTTTGTTCATTTCCACCTAAATACAAAAATTCGTCGCAGTTACCTACTATTGATTCCCATTGTTTTTCAAATAAAGCCTTTAATTGAGCGAGATTTTGTAGAATGATGCTCACTGATACCTCTCTACTCCTCATAACTGAAAGTATTTTGTCAAAGTCATCTGGCAAACTTACATTCGCAAATTCGTCCATAACAAAGTGAACATGAACAGGTAAACTACCACCATATTTATGGTCAGCTAAATAAAATAGCTGTTGAAATATTTGAGTGTACAAAATACTAACCAAAAAGTTAAATGATGTGTCGTTATCAGGTATTAAAGCAAATAATGCAACTTTCTTTTCTCCTAAACTTGGTAAATCTAATTCATCTGTCATAGTCATTTTAGCTAAACTCTCTAAATTGAACTTTTCTAATCTTGCAGCTAAAGTAATTTGAATTGACTTTAATGTTTTAGCACTACCACTATGATAATCATGATAATATTTAACTGCGATATGTTCAGGGTTTTTAGTTTCTAATCTATTCATTAACATATCTAAAGGACTTACATAACTATCGTCATCCTCGTGAACATCTCCTGCTCTTAATAATTCCATAACCATTACAAAGTTCTGTTCATCTTCAGGAGCTTCATACATTAAATAAAAGATTAAAGATAATAAAAGCATTTGAGCTGCCGTGTCCCAAAATGGATCATTAGAACTTGCACCTTTAGGTGTTGTACTTTTAAAAAGGTTTGTTACTAATTTTTGAACATCATTATCATTTTTCAGATAAACAAAAGGATTATAACAATGACTTTTATCCATATTTATTAAATCTAAAACTCTTACTTCATATCCTTTTTGCTCTAATAAATAACCTGTATCTCTAACAATTTCTCCTTTTGGATCTAAACATACAAAAGAAGAATTTGCTTGCATAATATTTGGCTTACAATAACTAAAAGTCTTACCTGCACCAGAACCACCGACAACTAATACATTCAAATTTCTTTTGTGTTGTTTTCCTTTTAAACCTAATTTGACATTTTTAGTAAGTATCTTATTCATATTTTCAGGCTTTTGCATATATTTTTTGTTAAGCTCACTTGCACTACCCCATTTTGCAGAGCCATGTTCTTCCCCTCTACGATAATTCTTTTTTGTTGATTCATAAACAGCAATTATCATAATATAAATTAGCAAAAAAATAAGAATAGATTTTATACTATTCTCACACCAACTAATATTTAATGGATTATTCATAGATTCTGTAAAACCTGTAATTATACTCATTAATCCATTATTAAGATTAGGAGCGATAATTAATGCTAACCATATTGTAGGGATAATTCCTAAAAAATATAATACTTTATTTTGTAATTGTTCATTTTGCCTCATCTTACATAATTTCCTTTTAATTTTGATAGTGTAAGACCTTTTTTCTTTGCTGGGGTATCAATTATTTTTAAAATTAAATCATCTACCGTATCTGTATCTATACCATCTTCTAATAATTTATTTCTTAAATGATTTAATGCATTAAGAGTAATTCCTCTTTCATATCTATCAATTTCAAGTACATATTTTTCGTCCATTTTAGCCTCCTATCTTGATTTTTCTTTTTTAGTTTTATTAGGAGCTTGTTTTGTATTCTTTGATAAATCTTTAGATTTTGAAGAGGTTTTATTTTCTTTAGCAAGTTCTTCTTTAATTTCTTTTAAATCTTCTCTTACTGATTTCTTTTTCATATTAGTATTGCCCTCTTGCTTTCTTAATGTTTTTGATGAATTCTTTAACAGACTCTCTTGGCTGTTCTTTTCTGCGAGGGGGACTTGCTTTTCCTCTTTCTGAACTGGTGCTAATTCTTCTTTTTCCTTTTCTTTAACTTCAATATCTTTTTGTTCAACACCAATTTCTTTTGCTTCAGGAACTTTTGCATTTTGTTTTTCTTCTCTTGCTTTTGTTATTTCTGCTTTTAATTCTCCTTCATCAACAACAGTAGCAATTCTGCATTTTTTAACTATTCTATTTACTCTTGAAGAATCTTCTGATTTTACTATAATATCAACATTGCCATTTTTATTTTTCTTATCAACTAATGCACTATAAAGTATTCCATATCTTTTGGCTTCTTTCATAAATATAGGTAAATCTTCTTTTTTTACTCCAAAGAAATCTAATTGTTTTCCTGATTTAACTAAATTAATTAATTTTGTTTTTCCTTGAGTTTGCTGATGGCTTTTTAAAAATACTGCAACATATTTTAATATTTCTATTGCAGCTTTTCCTGTTGCTTTTAAACAAATTTCTTCGCCCTCAAGCATAATTTTCATAACTTGTTCTGCTGAATCACTTGATACGCTCATTTTTATTTTTCTCCTTTCCTCTTTCTTTTTTCTTCTCGTTTATCTCTTGTATATTTTCCTCAACTTTAGGTATTCTCGTTTGTATGTCTTCGACCATCATCATCTCCTTTCGAATTACACTTATTTCATCATTTATTACTGATATTTTTTCAGTATAATCTTTTATATTTGTTTCATTC
>ULTP01068031.1_pt1 | contig 11300 bp, 9 predicted proteins | sample 1957721 | NCBI WGS metagenome assembly ULTP01 (sample SAMEA4835737, study PRJEB28245) | human gut metagenome | biome: gut microbiome; material: fecal sample | place: Denmark | collected 2008 | reverse complement strand
AGTTATAATAGTAATTTATTTTTTATTATTACCTAAAAAACAAGGAAGTATTTTTCTCCCTTGCTTTTTATTTTACTAATATAATCCATTTAAAAATCAAAAACTAATTTATATTTATGCACTCTTCATCTCTAATCTTAATTTATCAGCAATCATCGCTATAAATTCTGAGTTCGTAGGTTTCCCTTTAGTTGCTGAAACAGTATATCCAAAAATATTTTCAACAGATTCAAGTTGACCTCTTCCCCACGCTACTTCTATAGCATGTCTTATTGCTCTTTCTACTCTTGATGGAGTTGTATGATATTTTTTAGCAAGTTCAGGATAAAGTTGTTTAGTAATTTGATTTATTACTTCAATATCTTGAACAACCATCATTATTCCATCTCTTAAATATTGATAGCCTTTAATATGTGCTGGTACACCTACTTCATGGATTATATTTGTTACCATTGCTTCTAAATTTTGTTCTTTATTTTCTTTATTTTCAATTTCTATGTATGATGGTTTTATTTCTCTTGCCAAATAGCTTTGCATTTGATTTGGTTGGTATTTTTTTAAATCCCTTATTCTTTTTATTAGTACATCCATTTCGAAGGGTTTTACTATGTAATATTGTGCACCAGTCATTATTGCTTGTGATGTTATTTTATCTTGTCCAACTGCAGATAGCATTATGCATAATGGTAATTTTTCCATTGTTGAATTTAATTTTTCTAGTACTCCTATTCCATCTAATTGTGGCATTATTACATCTAATAGACATACATCTGGATTTGATGATGCTATTTTTTCTGTTGCCTCCAATCCATCTTTCGCTGTTCCTATTATTTCCATATCTTCTTGACTTCCAATGCAATTTACCAAAGTGGAAACAAATTCTAAATTATCGTCTGCAATAAAAACTTTTATTTTTTCTTTCAAAATAATCCCTCCTAATTTTTTCAATTGTATTTACAGTTTGAATTATATGTTTTCTTTTTTCTGTGTGCAATGTTTTTTGTTGAATTTGTGCCACTTTCGTATTACAAGCTTAGACAAATTTCGACATCAAAATAATTATTTTTTTATTTTTAAACAATATTATTTATAGTTATATATTTTTCTTCTATTTTCTTAATATTATTTATTTCGAAATTTAACTCATTCCTTGTTTTTATAAGTTGACAATACTTTTTTTCTGTTAGTTCTAATTGGATTTGTATGTTTTGTAAATATTCAACATTACATATACTAATTTGTTGATTTTTACAATAATATTTTAATTTTTCTAAATCAGAATAAGAAGTTTCTAATTCAATTTTTATGCCCATATCTTTTGTAACAAATTCTGCTTTTCCTATAGCTTCTTGAACAGCTGAAGTATAAGCCCTAATTAAACCACCTGTACCTAATAAAATTCCTCCAAAATATCTTGTTACTATTACTAATACATTTGCTATATTTTGTCCACTTAATGTTGTAAGCATTGGTCCACCTGCAGTTCCAGATGGTTCTCCATCATCACTAAATCTTTCTGTTATTCCATCTTTTGTTGCAACTCTATAAGCAAAACAATTATGCCTAGCATCAAAATATTTTTTCTTAATTTCTTTTATTTTTTCTTCTGCCTCTTCTATGCTTTCTACATAAAACAAATTGGCTATAAATTTTGACTTTTTTTCAACTATTTCTGCACTATAATTTGCTTTAATAGTTTTAAACATTTTTTCTCCTATATTTCATTTTTTCCAGCTAAAAATCCTGTTGAATAAGCAATTTGCAAATTAAATCCTCCTGTATATGCATCTACATCTATAACTTCACCTGCAAAAGCTAAATTTTTAACAATTTTTGATTCCATTGTTTTTGGATTTATTTCTTTTGTTGATATTCCACCCGCTGTTACAATTGCTTCTTCTATTGGTCTAAATCCTTCTATTGTAACCTCTAAATTTTTCAATAACTTAACAATTTTCCTTCTTTCTTCTTTTGTTATTTCATTTACTTTTTTATCTGCTAATATTTTAGATTCTCTTACAATATAAGGTATTAATTTTTGTGGTAATAATTTATCTAAACTATTTTTGAAATCTTTATTTTTAAATTCTTCAAAGTCTCTTAGTATTCTAGAATCTAATGTTTCTTCATTTAGTGCTGGTTTTAAATCAATAGATAAAACTATTTTTCTTTCTTTTAATAGCCTATCTATATTTTTATATCTTAATAAATGTGCTGAACTACTTAATATTGTAGGTCCACTTACTCCAAAATGTGTAAACATCATTTCTCCAAAATCTTCATAGATTTTTTTATTTTTTTCTATATCTTTTATATTGATTTTTACATTTCTAAGAGAAAGTCCTTGCAAAGCTTGACAAATTTTTTTGTCTGCTTCCAATGGTACTATTGAAGCATGTATCTCTGTAATTGTGTGTCCTAGAGCATTCGCTAACTTATATCCATCTCCAGTAGATCCTGTTAATGGATAACTTTTTCCACCTGTTGCTAAAATTACTTTATCTGCCATTATTCTTTTTCCATTTTCTAATTCAACACCTATTACTTTTTTAGAAAATTTTTCTTCTTCAATGTCTTGAGTTAGTATTTTCTTTACTTTACTTCCAAATAAGACATGTACTTTTAATTTTTTTAATTCATTTTCAAAACAATCTAATACACTTTGTGCTTTATCTGTTGTTGGAAATATTCTATTTCCTCGTTCTTCTTTTACTGATAATCCTTTTTGTTTTAAAAATTCAATTATATCTTTATTTGTATAACTTTGAAAAGCACTATATAAAAATCTACCATTTCCAGGTATATTTTTTATAAAATCATCCATTTCCAAAGAACTTGTTATATTGCATCTTCCTTTTCCAGTTATAAGTAATTTTTTTCCTAAAGTATTATTTTTTTCAAGCAAATATACTTCATTTCCTTCTTTTGCAGATGTTATAGCAGACATCATACCTGCTGGTCCACCACCTATTACAATTACTTTCATTTTTATTTCCTTTTCTATATTTTTTCAAATTTTACATTTATACAACTTATACTATAACAAAAGTTGACATTATGATAATTGCAAAAAACAAAATTTTATGCAAATGTCCACGTTTTTGTTCATCATGCCAAGTTTTTTTAAAAAACTTGTGTACAAAGTTGGGCGTAATCCTTTATATAATAAGTTCAAATGTCTTATTATATAATTTTTGTATTATAATTTCTTTACAAAATCATATATTACTTTCTGACATTCTGTTGCTATTTTTCTATCATATTCCTCTTCTAATATTTCATTGTTAGATATTATTCTTATTGATATTGCTGGTACTCTAAAACTATTTGCTATTTTATAAACAGCAGATGCTTCCATTTCTTCACACAAAGTATTGTAATTTTTGTTCAAATACATTATTCTATCAGTTTCTCTGTTCCAAACATCTCCACTTCCGATTACACCTGTATGAATTTTCATATTTGTTATTTTTGGTAATTCTCTTTTTGCAATATCTATTAATTTTTGATTAGCAAAATTAGTTTTACTTTTTCCTTTATCCTCATCTGATATAAATTCTCTAATATCCCAATTTTCTATATTATAACCTTCATTAGATAACATTTTAGGTGTTTTATAAGAATTCATTTGTACACAACTTTCTCCAATTACTAAATCACCCTTATGCACATTTATTCCATGTCCACCAGCTGTCCCTTGATTTATAATAATTTCTGGAGAAAATTTTAATATTGCAATTGTTGTTGCTGATGCAGCATTTATTTCTCCAACTTTAGTTCTTGAAATAACAATATTTTTTTCATCGAATTTTCCTTTAGTAAATTCGAATCCACCTATTACTATTTTTTCTGGTTCTAATAATTTGCTTTCTAAATAATCTATTTCTGTAATTGCTGCTCCTTGAATAATAATATTTCCCATATTTTCTCCAATCTAATTATTGTTTTATTTAATTAATAATTTATATTACTTTAAATATTACTTATTACTTTCCATATTTTGAATTGCTCTTAATACACCTAATTTTCCATATTCATAAGTTAATCCACCTTGTTGAAAAGCAATAAAAGGTGGTCTAATTGGTGCATCACAAGAAAGTTCTATTGATGATCCCATTGTAAATGCTCCTGCTGCCATTATTACTTTATCTGTATATCCAGGCATTTCCCATGGCATTGGTACAGAGTTTGAATCTATTGCAGAACCTGCTTGTATACCTTGTACATATTTTACTAAATCTTCTTCATTTCCAAATTCTATAGTTTGAACTATATCTGATCTTTTCTCGTTAAAAGCTGGTACTGCTTTGTATCCTAATTTTTCCATCATTTTAGCAGTAAATATAGCTGTTTTCAAACTACTTGCTACTACAGATGGTGCCATATATAAACCTTGTAAAAAGTATTTATTTACACCTAATGATGGTCCAACTTCTTTGCCTTGTCCTGGTACTGTTAATCTTTCACTACATAATTCTACTAAATCTGCTCTACCTGCTATGTAAGCTCCATTTGGTGCTATTCCACCACCCAAATTTTTTATTAAAGATCCAACCATTATATCTGCTCCTAATTCTAATGGTTCTTTTTCATCTACAAATTCTCCATAGCAATTATCTACCATTACAATTACATTTTTATCTGTTTCTTTAATTGCTTTTATTACTTTTTCTATTTTGTCTATAGTTAAACTTCTTCTTGTTGCATATCCTCTAGATCTTTGAATTTCTATCAATTTTATTTTTTCATTTTTTAATTTTTCGATTATTGCTGGTATATCAAAATTTTCTTCCACTAAATCTATTTGTTCATATTTTACCCCAAAAGATTTTAATGAACTTTTATTTTCTTCTATTCCTATTATGCTATCTAATGTATCGTAAGGTTTGCCATTAATGCTAAGCATTGTATCTCCTGGTCTAAGTAATCCAAATAAACAAACTGTAAGCGCATGTGTTCCAGAAATGAATTGATTTCTAACTAAACTATCTTCTGCACCTAATACTTTTGCAAATATTTTTTCTATTGTATCTCTTCCAACATCTCCATATCCATATCCTGTTGTACTATTAAAATGCATATCTGATACATTGTTTTCTTGAAAAGCTTTTAATACTTTTATAGAATTTTTTGTACAATTTTCATCTATTTTTTTATATTCTTCTTTTAATTCTTCTTCTGTTTCTATTGCTAATTTTTCTATTTTTTCATTTATTCCAAATTCTTGGTACATATTAAATTATATTCCTTTCTCTTTATTCAGTTTTTAATATATTGACTTTCAAAGCTTTAATTTTATTAATTTATTTCGATCTACTTTTGTTTTATAATTTACGCATTTAACTTGATATTTAATAAATATAATTATTTTTATGAAATTTTATTATTCTTCATTTAAGTCAACACAATGTATTGTTTCTGTTTGTTCATACATATATTTTCCTATAAATTTAGGGAAATAATAACTATCTATTTGATATTTTGGTTCTGATATTATTTTTCCGGTATTATCCACAATTCCCCATTTGCCATCTTTGTTTATTCCAGCAAATCCGTATTCATCAACTTCTGTAACCATATCGTATGTAGGTTCAATTATTATATTTCCTGTTTTATCACAAAATCCCCATTTGCCATCTTTACTTATAGAATACATTGGCAAATTAGAATATACTTGTGTATTTTTTACTGCATTTCCATTTTTATCTAAATAAATTCTCTCTGTTTGATTGTATACAACTGCAAATTCTTTATTTACATTTTCCACAATTGCACCACTCATTGTGCATACTTCTTTCATGTCACTTGAATATATTGTCGCAACACCATTTGTATCTCTTGCTTCTATTGCATTTACTCCGTCTACTTTTAAAATTAGTTCATATCTTGCTTCAACAATTTCACCTTTTGTTGCATCTATAATTCCACTTTTCCCATCTTGATTTGTAAACGCAAAAAGATTATTAAATAAATATGCTATATTTTTATAATTATTTTTTATATTTGTATCTTTACTTATAATACTATATGTACCATCTTGACCATCTATTGCTATAAAATATGATGAATTTTCAACTTCTACAATTGAACTATAATTTTTTTGATCAATATAATTTCCATTTATATCATATAGCATATTTTTTCCATCTTCTGTTACAGATATATATTCTCCTGCAATTTGATATGATTCATACTTTGGTGATAATATTTCTCTACCATTTTTTGCAAAAAAACCATATTTTCCATTTTTATTTACTATAAATATTTTTGATAATCTAGAATAAATAACATCTTGATAATCTAAATCTATTAATTTTTTACCGTTTCTTAAAACACCTTTTTTACCATTTGACATTACTATCAAATAATTGGCTTCGTCTTCATACTCTAATACTCTTGTTATGGATTCATATTTTGTATCTAAAACTTTTTTTCCTATTGAATTGTAATATCCATACATAATTCCATTATTAGTTTTTACTGATACAATGTATCCAGTATTAGAATAAGCTTTTTCGTCTTCGCAATATTCATCTCCTACAATAGAATAATATGAAACTGGAACTACTACTTTTCCATTTGAATCTAAAACTCCATATTTATCGTCTTTTTTTACTAATATTCTTCCTGGTCTATTTTTCAAACTAGAAATTTCTTCATATATTGGATCTGCCACAACTTCCCCATCTAAATTGATTAATCCATATAACCCATCTTTTTTATATCTTAAAACATTTTTTTCTAAATCTAGTAAACTACTTTCTGATGTTACAAGTGCAGAAATATCTTTGTAATCTTCAAAAATTTTCTCACCTTTAGAATTTACAACACTACTACTATCTCCATCAAAACATATAAACACATCTTTTAATGGATTTGGTATATATACATCTGTATATGTAGAATCTAATATTGTATTTCCATTTCTATCTATAACGCCAACTTTATCATTTTCACTATATAAAACAAAATATTTATAATCTGCTATAGATATATTTGTATCTTGAAATATTTTTTTATTAATTATAAAAAATCCAATTATTGCAATTATTATTAATATTGTAATTGCAACTACTAAATAAATTAATTTTCTAGATTTGCTCAAAATACCAGCTCCTTATATTTACATTTTTACTAGAATATTATAACACATTTTTATTATTTTGAATAGATGTAGAAAAAAGAAAAAACTTTACAAACTAATACCAAATTATTGTTTATAAAGTTTTTAATTAAAATAAATTTTCAATTTTTATTTCCTATGCATTTTCTGTCATTATAGGAACTATTTGTTTTTTACGAGAAACAACACCTTTTAATAAAGCTGTATTGTTTTCTAGTTTAACACCATAAGCTTTTTCTACTAAATTTGCATTTTTTCCTAATGCAATTACTTGTGAATTACTATTTACTATATCTGTTATTACTAGCATAAATAAATCTAAGTTTTCTTTTTCAATAATTTTTTGTATTCCTTCTTCTAATTCCTTTTGCATTTTCATTACTTCTGGTATACTTGCTGTATTTACTTGATCTACTATTGTTTTAACTTCTTTAAAATCTATTTTTTTAGCATCAGCACTTAAGATTTCTTCTATTGTGCAAGAACTTAAATCTGTTCCAGCTTTAAGCATATCTAATCCATAAACTTCTGGATCTAATTCTGCAATTTTTGAAAGTTCTGCAACAGCTTTTTTATCTTCTTCTGTAGTTGTTGGAGATTTTAATAATAAAGTATCTGAAATAATAGCAGACATCATTAATGTAGCAATTTTTTTATCTACTTCTATATTATTTTCTTTGTACATTTTATATAAAATTGTTTCTGTGCAACCTACTGGTTCAGCTCTATAAAATAATGGATATGATGTTTCAATTGCAACTTTATGATGATCAACAATTTTTAAAATATTTACTTTATCTAAATTTTCAATAGATTCAAGTGGGCTATTGTGATCTACTAAAATTACATTTGCACCATCTTCAACTTTTTCTATAAGTTTTGGTGCTTCTATTCCTAAATAATTTAAAACATATTCTGTTTCTTTGTTTATTTTTCCTAATCTACAAGCTTCTACATTGTTTCCCATTTTTTCTTCAAAATTAGCCATTACTAAGCTTGAAGTTATAGAATCTGTATCTGGATTTTTGTGTCCAAAAATAAATGTTTTTTCCATATTATCATTTCCTTGTTATTTGTATTTAGATTTTTGAAGGTAAAATCTATAAACCTTAAACATTGAAATATTACTTATATTGACAGGAATATAATATAATAATTTCAGCAAAAAAGCAATATTTTGCTTTAAAATATTGCTTTTTTATGAATATTAATTTTATATAATCCTTATATATACAAAAATTAGATATATTTATTTTTCAATACCTTGGTGTCGCAATCTTTGTTTTTCTATTTAATAAGAAGATTGCTCCATTCGCACTCGCACAGCTCGTTTGATCGCTTACGCGGTATTTCAAAATAATATATATCTAATTTTATATAGCATAATATTTTATCTCCAAACCTCAGCAATTGCTTCTGAAATTGCATAAACTATATCTTCCTCTTCTTCAATAACTTTTTGTAAATCAGAATTCATGTATCCCATCTCTATTTGATAACATTCAATTCCTTGATTTGAATTGTAATATTCGTTTTTTCCATAAGCTGTATTTCTTCCGTCTACATAAGCCCCTGTAGCAATTCCGCCAACTTCTCTAATTGTATATAAATAAGGTGTATCTTCTGTTACATTATACATATCAAATTTTTTCTTTTTAGCTGTTTCTTCTAAATCTTTTATCATAGATTTTGTATAATTTTTTACATATACTCCATCTGTTTCTTTAAAACTAGTATTATTTGAATATTCCATAAAAGTTTGATCTATTATTGTATTTGCCATTTTTCTTGCAAGTGTTAAATCACTTTTGCATGGTGCATATATTTCTAAACCAGATAATTTATTAGAACCATCATTCATGTGCAAAGATATCATAAGTTTAGCTTTTGAACTACAAGCAATATCTATTCTACCATTTTTATCATACATATTAGTTGCAGTAAAACTAGCTGTATTTTCATCATCTCTTGTTAATTTTACTTTATATCCTCTTTGTTCTAGTTCTGTTTTTAAAAGTTTACTACAATCTAAATTTATATTTTTTTCTTCATATCCACCTGCTTTTGCACCAACATCTTTTCCACCTTTACCAGCATCAATAACAATATCATATACATCATCTGGTAAAGAACTTTCTTCGATTTTAAAATTTAAACAACTTAATTTTTTATTGTCAATCGTTTCATATTCAGAAAAATTTATATTTACTTTATTGTTTTTTCCATTTCTTGTAGCAGTATAATATTCAATATTTGGATATGTACTGTTATTTGAAAATGTATAGTATTTAGCTGATGTACTATTATTTGCTTTTACTCTTAATTTTAAATAGTAATTTCCAGTTGATAAATCATCTAATCCTATGCCACTATTAATATTTCCAACTGATGAAAATACTAATTTATTATCTTCAATGCTTCCTGAAATTGAAAATTCTTGTTCTGATGAATCACTTACAAGCACTAATTTTGCATTTTCAAAATTATCTTTTTCAATTGAATCAACTGTTCCAGAAATTTGAAAATGTGTACCGTATGTATAAAATTCAGTAACTTGTGCTGTTTTTTCCTGTAATTCTCCAAATATTTTAGATTCGTATTCTCTTCTTTGATTTTCTATCTTCATTTTATTTGCAAATTTTATTGAAGAATCAATGACTAAAATTAATATTATTACAAAAATAACTATAAAACAAAGTCTTCTTCTAAAATATCTATTTTTTAATTTATTTAATACATTTATTTTTCCATTCATTTGTTTTTTCGGCATCTTCATCAGCCTTTCCTAATTTATTTTTTCACCAATTAAATCATATTGAGCTACATCTGTAATTCTACAGTTTATCCAATTACCAATTTCTATATTTTCTTTAGATTTTACAAAAATAACACCATCTTCATCTGGAATATCCATATAGCTTCTACCTATATAATACTCTCCATCTTCTGTTTTTCCTTCAATTAAAGCTTCATATATATTTCCAATTTTTTCTTCTAATTTTATTGTTGCTATTTTGTTTTCTAATTCCATTAGTTTATTGTATCTTGCTTGCTTTGTTTTTGGATGTATTTGTTCTTTTATCCTGCTTGCAGGAGTTCCATCTTCTTTTGAATATTTAAAAGCTCCTAATTTTTCAAACTTAGCTCTGTTTACAAATTCATATAGTTCAATAAAATCTTCTTCTGTTTCTCCTGGAAATCCTACTATCATTGTTGTTCTTAAAATAACATTTGGTATTTCTTTTCTAATTTTATTAATTAAATTTTCTATACTTTTACTATCACTTTTTCTATTCATTCTTTTTAATACAGAATCTGAAAAGTGTTGCAATGGTATATCAAAATATTTACAAATTTTTTCATTTTCTTTTACAACTTTTATTAATTCATCTGTTATACTCTCTGGATAAGCATATAAAAATCTAATCCATTTAAAACCTTCTATTTTGCATAATTCCTGTAATAATTCTGCAAGTCTAGGTTTTCCATATAAATCAATTCCATATTTTGTTGTATCTTGTGCAATAACTATTATTTCTTTTATTCCTGAATTTGCAAGTTTTTTTGCTTCTTCTATTATATCTTCAAATTTTCTACTTATGTAAGGTCCTCTAATAGCTGGAATTGCACAATATGTACATCTATTATCACATCCTTCTGCTATTTTTAAATATGCAGTTGTATTTCCTGTTGAAACAACTCTATCCATATAATCTAAAGTATTTTTAGATTTTGCTTCAGCACCTATTAGATTTGCTATTTTTTCCCATAGATTATCATATTCATCTATACTTAAAAACAAATCTACTTCTGGCAATGATTTTTCTAATTCTTTTTTATATCTTTTTACTAAACATCCCATTACTATCAAATACTTGCAATTTCCATTTTCTTTATAATCTGCCATTTCAAGAATTGTATTAATTGCCTCTTCTTTTGCAGAACTTATAAATCCACAAGTATTTATTACTATAATATCAGCCTCTTCTGGATTATTTACTATTTCCATTTTTTCTTTTTTGAATATTCCAATACACATTTCTGTATCTATTAAATTCTTACTACAACCTAAAGATATAAATCCTACTTTCATTTTTCATCTCCATTTATTTTTTATATTATAAAACTAAATTTTATTTTTTATATTTTCATTAGAAATTTTTAATATAAAACTAAA
>ULTP01020018.1_pt1 | contig 11326 bp, 9 predicted proteins | sample 1957721 | NCBI WGS metagenome assembly ULTP01 (sample SAMEA4835737, study PRJEB28245) | human gut metagenome | biome: gut microbiome; material: fecal sample | place: Denmark | collected 2008 | reverse complement strand
ACTGTTATCACCAGTCCAGCTCGCTTTATCCTTCAGTGTCAGATTAACTTTATCGCCGCTGTTATTGCCATGCCAACTATCATTTTCCACAAGAAAGTTTTTATTATTTTCAACATTATCTCCTTTGGGAACTTCTAATTGCGTTGTAATTTTTTCACCTAAGCGTCCTTGTCCACTAGTACTGCTATATTCAATATTTCCAATATATTGAGCTGCAGAAGCCGCTGTCAGACCTTCGGCAATCTGTACCTGTCCATCCAGATTTCTGCTGCCGCTGACATAATCTGTATAATAAAGCTTGTTGGCCAAAGCGTCGAGAACCTTATTGACAGTTGCTTCAGAAGAAGTATTTACACCGCTGCTATCAGTACGCAAAACTACAGCGGAGCCATTTTCAGCAGTCTTCACCGTAAAATTGCCACCCAGAATATTTTCCGGATTATTGTTATCATGCTCATAGATAACCATAGTATTACCGCTGTATTTATCTATGGTTATATCCTTGCTGCCACTCTTTTGGAAGATAACGCCTGCAGCATCTTTACTTCCGCCGGTCAGTTTGCTGATGTGGCTGGCGCCATTGCTGCCGACATCTTCATTATCCTGTGCATAGCGGGTATTATTGGCCTGGTTTATCCAGCTTGCACCATTTTGCAGCCACATATTGACAGTACCGCCATTATCCACAATGCCCCTCAGATAGGAATCACCTGTAGTCAACGCTACATTAACCGTACCGGTTGGCAGAGCAAAAATATCACCGTCAAGCTTAACGCTGTTATTGCCGGCCGCTGTGCCATCCTTACCGGTATTGACGTTAATCGTTCCCTGATATGCTCCCAAGGTGTAGTAACCATAATTCATACCCTTAGGAACATTAATCTCGCCACCGCCAACAGATACCGTACTGTTCTTAGCATTCGTTGTAATACCATTGCCATACACATCCATATCAGCAGTACCGCTGACATCTACACGGCTGTTTTCAACCTGTGTAAGAATACCGGCGTTGTTAAAGCGCGACAACACATTATCTGCATTTATAGGAATACCCCAGGTTTCGCTGTCAGTGCCCTTTACAGTCAGATTGCCGTTAATTGTAATTGTGTTGGCAACATCAGAAGCATAGCTTGCTTCGCCCCAACGGTCTGTCTTCTGTATAGCAACGCCATTACCGCCGTAGCCGCCGCTCATTGAAATATTAACGTCACCATTAACAGTAATCTTGCTGGCAGCTGACTTGCCTGCATCATTCATAATTGCGTTATTCAAAGAATTGCCATCTACAGCACCAATGGTAATAATATTCAGCTTGTCTGCATTAATAGTAACGTTCTTGCCATTGCCGGCATAAACACCGACAGGGGTAGCAATGCTGTTCTGTACCTGCAGCTGCAAAGTATTGCTGCCGGCATTGACAGTAATATCATTACCGTCATGCGCATAAACAGCAGCCAGAATATTATTGCTTAAATCAGCCTGTGTTTTCCAGGCTAATTCATTCAATGAAATAGTTTTATCACCTTCAAATGTATAATTGCTATTGTCTGGAGTGATATTTGAATATATAGTATCGTTTGTAGTTCCTGTAATTCTATTTTGATAATCTGCCTTTTTCACATTAGCATTAATATTTATAATTGTGCTAGTTGTTGCCGAAGGTGTTGTAAGCCCTTCTTCCCGCGACTTAGTTAATAAAGCCAGGCCACCAACAACATCATCACCAGCTAATTGCGTTACAGAGTTAAAAGTATGATAATCACTGTTACCGGCTAAATTATAAGCTGACCATGTATAGCTGGGATTGTTGTCACCATCAAGATAAACCACAATATTATCGCCAAATTCGCCCCACAAACGCTTGGTATAATACTCTGCAAAAATTTTTGTTAAACCAACCTGTTTTTACACCAGTATTACCACCGCCATCAGTTTTATCCTGAACAACAATCTCCCAATCCTTAGGTGTTGTTGAATTCAAGTTAGCCACTGTGGTTTTATAAATATTGAAGGTACTGCCACCCCGTCCTGATCCATCGAGATTGTAAGCAAGTATATACGCTGTACCATTTGGCCAAACACAAATATCTCTAAAATCCAATTTAAATTTTTTAATATTTTCAGGTACAATAGAAGCATTTACTTCATTCTTATCATTTAGTTTACCGCCATTCAATACGCCAATGGTAACGTTTGAACCGTTGTTTCCATATCCGTAATTCTGCATACCTCCAATGGCAGTGTTGATTAGTAAATTATTGTAGCTATTTAATTTTACCGTATCTGTATTGCGCCCTGTTCTAGTAAAAGAAACAAATTTCAAGCTACCGTCAGCTTGAATATCATATTGCAACAAATAGCCAGATGAATAGCTGGCATCTCCGCCTGTCGCATTAACACTAACAACTGCAAATAACTGATTACCTTTTACTAATAAAGATTCGCCATGAGTCCATGCACCTTCGCTAACATCTAAGTCTCCTTCACAATACTTATTAATATCCTCTAATAAATATCGTGTTTTACTTACATCCTCAACTAATGCATTGTTTGTCACCTTAGCAACCGCAATAGTTCCTAAGTCATAATCACCTGTATAAACATACCCATTATGACCAGCTGCCGCATGGGGATTAGCCCCTTTTGAGATTGTTCCGGATATATAACCATCCTTCGGCCAATCCGTGTCAGCATCAACCAATATCATAGGGAGTAAATCTATTGTACTATAAGTATATTGCCGTAAAATAAACTTGTTTTTACCATCCATAACAAAACTATATGCAGCCGGATCTCTATTCAGCGACGTCATCACAGCCCTATTCGGTTCAGCGTCAATCCTATCCGTAACACGTGAACCTGTAATAACAGCCATATTGCTGACACCATAATTAGAAGGTACTGTAACCAAAAGGTTAGCCGCCATAGCACTACCTGCAAATACACAACCACCCAAAACAGATGCTAAAATTGCAGCTTTCTTTACATTGCTCATTTTACGCATATTTATTCATCTCCTTAGAACTGGTACCTTGCAGTTACGTAATAAGTTCTTCCTTGTGTCGGGAACTCTGGATTTATGTAACCATCTGGTATATTAGTTATATTGCTCAATATTTTTGCCCTGGGTCCATGATTAAAAATATCGTTACAGCCAACGGTTAACTGCCAATTCTTCTGTGGCATCCATTTCAAGCCACTGTTCATAACAAATAATTCTGCTACTGGCATTCCTGATAAGTATGGCGAAATATCTCCACTACTAGCTTTACCTCTGCTTGTAAAGTATTCATCAGTATAATGTCCTTCAGCAAACACAGAAAACTTATCCGAAGGCCTATAGGTTATACGAAGATTTCCTTCCCACTCAGGTTGGTATGTTGACCATACACTGCTATAGCCATTATTGTTACCATTAGCAGTATATTGGCTATAAGATTTACTGTTAACATATGTTACCTGCAAATCTAAATCAAACTTATCCCATTTAAAGCTACTTTGTAATTCCAAACCAGTAGCTTTACCTTTGTTATCGTTATAATAACACCAATAATCCTTACCAGCGCGCTCTAGCTGCAACATATTGGTAGAATCACGCCAAAAATATGTTATAGTAGTAGAATTATCAGCTCCTAAAAGCTTATTATGCATAATGGCACTAACATCAAACTGCTTACCTTCCTCAGGAACAGGGAATATCGCCCCTTTCCCGTTATGGTCTGCAGGAGTAGGCAATATGCCAGCTCCATCACCGGCAATTTCTGCCATATTAAGTAACCGGTAATATGTGCCTCCTGTCATACGTACAGTTAAATTATCATTAAATTCTTTTTTTAACGCCAATTGCCAGGTAGTTTTGCTGTTTGTTTGTGAATCTTTAGGATGTATCCATCCAAAATAACCATCTCCAAAACGTTTACCATCACTATAGCCAATAATTTGGGATTGGTTATATCGTAAACTTGGAGTCAATATCCAACTGCCAGCCTTATCCAAAGTAATAGAATCTTGAATTTGGATGTTAAAGAGTTTCTGATCATATTTATTACGTATTTGCGATGCCAGGGAATTCTGATTTTCTTTGCTTAAAACCTTATCCATATTTGACCCTTTGATTTTCATTCTCTCATTAGAATAATTGATAAGGAAATCAAGCATATTATTATCATTCAACTTATAACCGCCATCAATCTGTGCTGTATACTTATTAGACTTATATCGACTCCATGCACGTAGCGGTGTATTTGCTAATTCCCAATCCTGCCCAGGATTAAAGTTTTCTATCAATATATGTTCCGCATTATATTTTTTATCTTGATATGCATAATCAATCATCCAACCCCATTCCAGCTTGCCTCTTTCTTGGCGGTTCTGTAGCATGAGTCCCATGTTCTCCTGTTTTTGCTTTCGGCTATCATAATAAAACTTATCATATAAGTCTACTCCGTTGCTGGCAAATGCACCCTTTACATCTCCGCCCCATACGCTGTCCGGCAAATGCCTTTCCAATTTATTGTACGTTCCCTTAATCATCCAATCAGCATTTTGCCATTTAACTATAGTGCTAGATTTTTCATAATCATTATACTTTCTATATCTGGTTGCATCTTGTGCTTCTTTTAATTTTTGCTTCCATTCCTTAACTTTTTGTGCATAAGCTTCTATACTAGGGCTATTCTCCGGATTAACTTTATTCGTCCATTCATTTATATTGCCTTGAACAATGCTATCACCATAATTTTTGATTATTTCATCTTTTATTTCTGGAGTTATAATTCCCGGGCCAAAGCTATTTCCATTCCAGTCATTTTCCACACCAGTAAACCAGTCATTATTATCATATCCTGCATTAAAATATTTTTGCTGAATACCTTGATCAATTAGCTGTTGTTCTATTTTGTAAAAATTCGTCTTGCCAATATCTTGTTTTGCAAAATTATAACGATTTTCATAAATAGAATTACTTAAGCTATTTTCTCCTTCATTTTTAACATACGATTCCCATGCATCATTATTTTCTTTAAAGAATTTTACTTGCTCATCGGAAAGCTTTATTAAAGTACCATTGAGCATATCTATATTATTATTATTGAACTCTACTATTTCTTTTTCATTTTCAGCAATATAAGTTTTTATACTAGGTATATACCTTTCCGCAGCATAGTTCTTATATTTAAAATCACCGTCACTTGATTCGTAGTTAGTGCCAACCATTAATGAACCATCTCCAAGAGGAGCAGTTATTTCCATAGAGCCTCTTTTGCCACCATAAGAGCTTTTACCAACCTCTAAGGACACATTGGTTGTTTCCGGTTTTTTGGTGACAATGTTGATAACACCGCCCATAAAAGTACCGCCAAAACGGCTGGGAATATAACCGCGGTAAACCTCAATACGCTCTACATTTTTTACAGGAATTGTCGAAAGGTCAACCGCAGTATCACCGCCCAGGTTAGCCAATACACCGTCAATAAAAATGCCGACCTGCGCAGCAGTAGAGCCACGCATCGTCACCGTTGTATACTGTCCCTTGCCGTTTACCTCACGCACGTGCACACCGGGCACGGTCAAAAGCAAGTCAGGCAAGGATTTCTGCTCACCTTTGAATTCATCAGGACGTACAATATTTACAGTACCGGGAGAAAGCTTGCTTTCCCAATCGGGACGTTTTGCTTCTACCGTCATCGCCTCAAGGCTAAAGTCCATCAATGAGTCATCAGCATCATTGCTTGCTGTCTGCGCAGTATCAGTCGGGGCTGCGTATGCAGCAGGCAGAAATTCTGTAAGAGAGCATCCCAGAGATACAGCAATTGCCGCAGCTAAAATATTTTGGCCATTAATATTTTTCACTAAAATCTCCTCCTTAACCCGGAAATTTATCATAAACTAAAAAAAAGACTTAATTTTAAAATGGGCATAATAATCCCATTATAAAATCAAGTCATCAGATTAATTTTATATGTCTTCAGCTGCAATCCGACTTCACGGTCTCCTGTGCAGGTAAGCTAGAGCTATTTTGCGTGCTGAAGTACATGATGTATATTTTTTTATATTAAACCATGTGTTTAAAGATCTGTTTTTTAACAGTTAGCACGGGCATCATTAATTTTACCTTGATGCGCTCTGGCTCCATCGGCGCCGGCGCAGCCTTAAAAGCTCACCTATAAGCGTCAGCAAATATTCACGCGGTATTGTTACATATGTTTCGTCGCATTTTGAAAACTGATTAAATCTTGCCTTTAAATCCTCATACTTCATAATGAATCCTCGTCCCCCTTTTAGGCACACAAAAACAATTGCTCTTATCCGCCTGTAAATCGCAGGTTCAATGGATATCTTAAACAAACAGCGCTTTGACTCAAGATCTTCATGTCTCCATCCCTGTGCGAAAGGTATAAGCTGTGGCAATCAGTTTATATGATGAAGGCACTCCCTAATACAATTGCGGTACAGTGCCGGATTCTCACCATGCTTCCCTATTTGTTTAATATGTTTTTAACTTTTTATTATACACGGAACAATAAATGATATCAGTTTGCAATCTATTTGCTTTTCATTTATCTCTATTTGCTTATTGACTGTTTGTATCATTTTAAGCAAACTTCTGCAGCAAATCATCTTTTCCTAAAATATCAAAAATGTCAAATAGCAGATAAACCGTAACGGAAAACCTGCTATCCGACATTTTTTGAGGGGAGTTGATGAGTTTTTTGAAAAGGAGTATTTAAAGCCTGATTCTACAAGCTTTATACAAAACTAAAAGTCAGGGGCTTTAAAGCTCATCCTTTATTTTTATGCGCAAAAGCCTGGCTTCCACCATAATTCCTGCTTTTTCCAAACAGCTTTAACCAAAATGCAGGCCAAATAAAACGTTACTTTATTCCCTAAGCTACATGCTATGCTTTCCCTTGCCATCTGTACACTTTCCGGCAAATCTTATTCTTCATCTTCTGCCAGCATACGATAGCCTACACCAAGCTCATTGACGATATAGCGCTTTTCTCCCGGTGTCACACCCATTTTCTTCCTGATGTTTTTCATATTTACCTGTAGCTTTTTGACGCTGCCATAATCCGAATAACCCCATACTGCTTGGATTAAGGATAAGTAAAAGCGAAATTTACGACAAATACGCTTAAGACAGCCGAAACAATACCATAGCAATACCCGTGCGTTTTCAGCGATATCAAAAAAAACGCCGAATACAAAAATCATAGGAACCAGCGTTTGCGTTGTAAAGAGCTTTCGAATCAGAAGATTAATGGCAAAAGCGCTGAAAAAAATACAGACCGAAAACAAAATATCTTCTTGTCGTTGTTGATGCTTCATAATGCTTCTCCTAATTATTTTTACAACTTCATTATATAAACAGGCTACGTAACATTTATTAATCACAGAACAAGTCGCCCACAAATTGAAACCAATGCCAAAAACCGCCAAAGCAAGACTCTATCTTTTTATAATAATCTTAGAAAAAATCCTGCCCAAATTTGCCAAACACAAAATTTAGTAATATAATAGGAAATACATTTTTGATAAATTTATTGTTTTCGAGAGGGGTTAAAAAATGCTTTTAAACGAAAAAAATTCACGTCTTACCTTGTGCGGTGAACTCGCACTATTGGTTGCAGTAATCATCAACAGCTTCAGCGTCGTGCTCATGCTCTACTCCGGTTCCGGCATCAGCGCCATCAGCAGCGTTCCCTTTGCCTTCAGCGAAGCCTTTCCCAAGCTCACACTTGGTACATGGACCTACATTTTCCAAGGATTGCTTATCGCCAGCCTGATGTATCTGCGCAAAAAGTTTATTGCGTCCTATATGTTCAGCTTTGTTGTAGGCTTTGTGTTCAGCCAATTCCTTGATTTGTTCGAGCTGTATATAAACATGTTACCGCAGGCCTTTTCCTGGCGTGTGCTGTATTTTATCATAAGCTATATATTAATCTGTATCGGCATTGCTTTGTCCAACCGCTGCGGCCTGCCCATTATCCCTACGGATTTATTCCCGCGTGAGTTGAGCGCCATCATAAAAATCGAGTACGCTAAAATCAAAATCTCCTTTGATGTCACTTGCCTGGCTATCACGGCACTGCTGACACTGTTCTTATTGGGACATATAGACGGACTGGGAATAGGCACCATCCTGGCAGCCTTCACCATGGGTAAAGGCGTAGCTTATGCTGGTCAATATTTAGATAAAAATTTTCAGTTCATGCCCTATTTACAGAAAGACTAAAGAGAGATTACTGTGAACTGCAGCATTAAGGAGCTTGATTTTAACATCAAAATTCTTAATGCTGTTTTCTTCTTCACAGCAATCTCTCATTTCATAATATCCTTTGGCTCTTTCAGGCTCTCCGCTATACTGTTTGCCAGCGACAGCATTCTGATATACCGAAATTGTTCTCTACCCTAACGCCACATCCAACACCATCATCACACTGAAGCCCACGGCAAAGAAAATCGTGCCGATATTGGAATGCTCTCCCTGCGACATTTCAGGAATAAGCTCCTCTACAACAACATAAAGCATCGCACCGGCAGCAAAGCTCAAAAGATACGGCAGCACCGGTATTACAAGTTGGGCAGCAAGTATCGTCAGCACTGCTCCGATTGGTTCCACCACACCGGACAGCACACCGCCCCAAAACGCTCTGTTCTTACTCTCTCCCTCTGCTCGAAGCGGCATAGAAATAATCGCCCCCTCCGGAAAGTTTTGAATAGCAATGCCGATGGACAAGGCAAGCGCCCCTGCTGCCGTGATTGGCGTATTCCCCGCCAGAAAGCCGGCATACATCACACCGACTGCCATTCCCTCAGGTATGTTATGCAGCGTGACTGCCAAAACCATCATCGCAGTACGGCTCAAATTACTTTTGGGGCCTTCCGTCTGCTCACTTCCCACATGCAGATGGGGAATCATATGATCAAGCAGGAGCAAAAATAATATACCAATCCAAAAGCCGATAAACGCAGGGAGAAAGGACAGCCTTCCCATACTTTCGGATTGCTCGATAGCAGGAATCAGCAGGCTCCAGATAGACGCTGCAACCATAACACCCGCAGCAAAGCCCGCAAGCGAGCGCTGCACCATATTGCTAAGCGATTTTTTCATAAAGAACACACACGCCGAACCGAGTGTTGTTCCGATAAATGGAATAAGAATTCCCATAAAAGTCTCCATTACTTCACCACCCTTGTATAAAAAATTTGTTTCTTGTCAACTTAATTATACTACAACAGTAGGAATTATGATAGCTAAAACGGAGATTTCTTTTGAGTTATATCACCTACTTTTATGCGGCGGAGTTAAATTTTGCATAAACATCTTCCAGCGTCGCGCTTGTATCTTCAACTACGTCATGCAGCCCATCGGAGCAGACGTCTTTTCAAACGCCTGCCGTGTTATGGATTCACTTCAAAAAAGGATGAGCCTGCCAGCCCTGGTTCCTGTTAGTAACGGGAGCAGCCACGGCTTAAAGCTCATCCTTTATTTTTTACAATAATCAAATACTGTCCTTACCTAGCTTCTAGCCATCCATCTGCAGTTCTTGATTCACTAGATATATTAACGCCAATTTTGTGTAAAGTTCTGCTATAACACTACCGTCAGAAGCAAGCACAGCTATATCTCAGCCCGGATTAGTCGCACTCTCTGCAAACCCCTTTAGTAATTAACGCGACAGTTTAATGACTTATAAATTGGTCAAAATTGAAAAAGCCACCGAATCGACTTTTTTTTAGCTCACGCTATTTTTTTGTAATAATCTCTGAAGTAATCCGGCCCGTTTTCCCACAATCCATTTTCGAAATCATATAAGGCGGTATAAGCTGCAGAATTTATAATTTTGCTTCTAGCCTCTTGCCAAGTAATGCCATCTTCATCAGCCATATCAATAATGGCATCGGCCAAGATTAAATCTGCACAAAACGTTTTTTTCTCAATCCCCATATTCTTTCACCTCCACGACTTCTAAACAATTAACAGCCCGTTGACTTAAAAAGCAATATTGATCCTTTAATCTGTTCGGTAAAAGCAAAGATATTGCCATCTTTGCGGCACTTTCATCTTCAAATGAACCATATAATTCATTCAGATATGCGGTAATAACCAGGTTAGTGGTATCATTTGCAATTTTTCCAATAATAATTTCACTTGCAAACAGAGTTTTTGGCAGCAGAGGTGATAATGCTTTAGCAAGCCTCTGTCTTCTGTTTAATGAAATAAACCACAACCACTCTTTATCCGCATCACTAAATTCATATATAGGCATAAATTCAGTAGGAGCATGATATTTATAGCAGGTTACATATCCATAATTTTGTTTATCGTCTATTTGCTTTAAGCCTTTAGCCTTCAACAATGATGTCCTTATAAAATTCTTAGCCTGGAGTTCATCAGCCGTAACATAAAACCCCTTACCAAAATCCTTACCAGCTGCACACTTTGTTAAATCGATATTTTATACAGGAGTGTAGCTTCCATGATACAACATCATTCCATCTTTAAGCTTCATAGTTCACATCATTTACCTTTAATATCTCTAAAATATTTTTTAAAGCATATTCGTCACTACTCAAATGTAACATGTCATAGGTATCTTCAATATATTTCCATATTCCGTACTTCTCGAATAATTTATTGGCATCAACAGGTGAAACTTGTAATTTTTCGCAAAACATTCTAAAAATACGTGTTTCAAAAAAAACAACCTCATTTAACATGCTAACGTCCTCCTTACTACTATTATTGTAGCTTAAGCACAAACAAATAACAATAGCACTGTTTACAAAAAATTCCAGCCCTGGTTCCTGTTAGTAACGGGAGCAGCCACGGTTTGAAGCTCATCCTTTTATTTTGCAACTATGACATACTGCTTTACTAAGCAATAACACTTATCTACCTATATTTTACCATGAAATAACGAAAACCTAAACCAAGTACTTTACGTTAATACAATCAGCCTTTGTTTCTCTCTACTGCTTCAATGCGCACCTTTTTTTCCACGATTAACTCGCGCAGATATGCTATACTTTATTCATCGGTTGAACACCGACACGCTCCTTGAAAACTGTTTTGACAAATATATCGTATAACTCGGTGCACTAAAGGGTTGTCAACCCCTCCGAGAATACCGGAAGCTGTGACCAGGCTGCCTGCGGGATACTGCGGCAGTGAGGTTTCTGTTGCTCCGCGAGGACTGATGGAGAAGCCCAAAAGGCAACACAGAACGGTATGTGCGGATCTTGGTGCCGATTAAAGCTCGAAGGATTCTGGCAGCGATAATAGACGCTAGCTCGAAAGGCTAGAAAAATCCGTGAAACC
>ULTP01000495.1_pt1 | contig 11347 bp, 8 predicted proteins | sample 1957721 | NCBI WGS metagenome assembly ULTP01 (sample SAMEA4835737, study PRJEB28245) | human gut metagenome | biome: gut microbiome; material: fecal sample | place: Denmark | collected 2008 | reverse complement strand
GAAGAAAATAAAACATCATCTTTGATACGCGCAAATATAAACACTCGTTCTTATTTATGCAAATGTAAAGAGAGAAAAATTATACAAATAAACAACTTTTAACACGATAACAAAAGACAGCCATTATCTTCATCCCTTCTTTTGTGACATTTTCCGGTTTGCCATCCGGCTCACTGCCGGTAAGCACACCTGTTTTTGAACAAAAGAAGTTAAACCGTAATCCTTTAATACCTTCGGTTTGTTCTATGACTATACAAGGCTATAAAATGGCACTGTTTATGTTTTAACCCCTATAAACTTGTGAGTTATGAAGAAAAATGCTAAATTTGCGGGCAATAAATCTGCGCTTAAGCGCACATTACTAATTAATACGTTGAAATTGAAAAAGTTAGCTTCTACTCTTTACCGCTTTGCCTTTGGGGATGAGGTGTGCGATAACCGCACGAACACCGATGGCTCCATAAGCGTGGCGGCTGGAGATCCTACATTGAGTGTAACCCCGTCGAGAGATTTTGATTCGTTGCCCGACACGGTTCAGTGCGATAAGTCCACGATAGACATTTCTGAGTATAAAAAATCCGAAAAGTTTAAACTATTTACCGTTAAAGGCTTTTCCATGTCACCCGAGGACATTTCCAATGGAGACAAACTGCTTTGCAGAAAAGTAGATGGTGACGAGAAATGGGTTGTTGGAGAAGGGAAATTCGTAGTGATTATCGTTGATCCGGAATACTACCAGTTCAAGAAAAAGGAGTTGCAGTTTGATTACAAATTACGCCACACCTTGTATCGCGTTCCGACGGGAAGCTCTGTCGAGGATTTGATAGACGCTCTGAAAAGCAGAAGCAACAGTATTTTTTTAAAGCAGAACCAAGAGAATTTAAGGACCAAATACAGCGAGGCTATTGAGTTCTATGGAGATACGAGAGAACTGATGTTGTCGGTTACTTACCGCAAAGGGGAATTACGCTACTCTTTCCATCCGATTAATTTAATCACATACGTTGCAGAGTATGTATTAAAGCACAATGGAAATGAATGGGTAGCTAAAAAACTTGAATAGAAGAAATGTCCGGAATAGAATGTCTCAATCTACTTGCATTCATACAATTTATAACTGTTTTTGATTTTGGTTTATACTATCTTGATAAAAAACATAAACTGGTTAAGATTTATAATCAATACTTGAGAAATTTACAGGTATCAATACAAATGATATCGGTTCGTGCCAAGGATATACTAAACGAGAGTCTGAAAAGCGACAATGACGAATGTAAAATAAACAGTGCCTATTTGGATAAGGTCTATCGCTGTTTAAAATATCGCACTAATTACCTCAATTTGGAGGGATGCGGCTTTATTGGTTTTTATGCGGGATTATATGGGGTTTTATGCTTAATTGGCATTGGAATGTTCGGTTCCCGGTATGAAGCATCCGCAAAAAATTATATGTTGGTCACTTCTCAGGTTATTTTAGTCGTCCAACTATTCATAGCGTGGTATAATTATTTGGCAGACACTACGAAATACAGCAGAAATCTATGGTCAAATATCAGATTTTGCATACTGATTACCTTATTTATCGTTGGATTGGTTGAATTTGATTGGACTTATAAGTGTTTTTCGGAATTTGAACTCCCATTTGTTGTTATAAGCCTGATTGTATTACTTTTTCCTTTCATTCTATTTGTGGGTCATATAATAGTTTCCCGTATAATGTTAAATACTCTAATACTGAAATACAAATATTATGCACGTAAAGTAGAAAAGTGCCTGAAACAAGACCCACCGCAAAAATAGGGAATTTGATATGAAATATGCCAGAACCATCTATAGACAGTTCTGGCATATTTCATATTACCAAAGCAGAATTTTATTGTATAAATCCACTCAGCAAATTTTATATTCATTGTCATATATCCGCTGTTCAAAGACAAAATCATGCGACAGAAGTTCGTGTGCGCGGATATTGGAGAATATTTTCTGCGGCTTCCGGAAAGCCCTTACTGATTTTGACATCGTTTGGTTAGGCTTGGTGTCGGTTAACCGACATGAGAAGAGGGCCACTTTCTTTGTATAACTATCCAAGAAGTTATTTATGCTGTAGAACTTCTCGATAGAAATTTCCAATTGTTTCTTTGCATACGCCAACTTCCCTTCTTTTTCTTCCCCTGTGGTCGGAGAAGTGAAAGGCTTTATATACTGGCTCTCGCTTTCTGTCAGTTCATTGAACACAATGAAATCATATCCGGCTATAGGATTGATGATAAAGTCACATTTACGTCCCATCCCGGCATTTGTACCTTTGAAAATGTCGATATAGTGCTCAAAGTCGATAATCTCCACATCCATTTCCGAATGGTTAGTAATGACAGAAACACCATGACCGGCATACTGTACAATCTGTGGCTGTCCGTCGCGTATCTCGACCTTGCCCTTCGGACGCTGCTCTCTCCGGATTTTCATGGTCGTATCGTCCCATGTCAATCCGAAATGGGTGGGATAGTCATTTTTGAGGAAATCAATCAGTGCGCTGTCCATATATTACTCCCCCATGCTTTCGTATTCGTCAAAGATACGCTCCATCGTGTCGGACATATCGTAGGTGTTGATTACATACTCCTCCGTATCGTTGTCCGTTGCCATCAGGGATGTCAGGGTGCCTTCATCCACACGATATACGGCAATGTCGTCTTTCTTCAGGAACGGGTAGTCTTTTTTTGCTTTTTCATAATACCCGGCACGCAACAACACATTCAGGTGATTGACAATATAAGGACTGTGTGTCGCTATCATCAGCCCTAACGTGCGGTCGTCACTGTTCTTGTGGAACGCTTCATCCACAAGGTTGCTTATCAGGAACCTTTGTGATTCCGGGTCAAGGCTCAACTCGGCTTCTTCTATATGGATATGCACATACTTGGCCAAATCGCTCTGGTTGATTTGCGGAGTAAACTTTTCGAGTCTGTCCTGCTTGTACAAATAGGTCAGCACCGAGCGTTGAAAAGCGTCCTTGAATGAAAACTCCCTGGCGAAATAACGGACAATGGCGGCCAACGGGACGGAGGTTTGGATACCGGAAGAGGCATATTTCAGTTCTACCGGCTTGGCACCTTCCTCCAGTGACTCTATCATGAACTGCTTGGGCTTGTTCCCTGATTTCTGGACTTTCATCTTCATGTTCAGATAGTTCAGTTGTTGCTCCTTGATAACATCCGTGGCGTCGTTAAAGTCATTGAAGGTTTCGTGGAAGAAGAATCCCAGACTTGCCCCTTTCAGCGTGGAGACTTTGGATGCCCATGTGGGAATCACGCTTCGCGTTTCCGACACATACGATTCCTTGAAGAATACCAGGTCACTGTTGGGGATATTGATGCTTGACTGCAGGCTTTTGTTGGCGTATGATATAGTATATGTATTGCCGTTTATCTCTACAGTGTAGTATATCTCCGTCTCCGGCATTATCATATTCTCCAATCCGTCTTGAAGCAGGGAGTTAAAACTCAGCTTGAACGGTGAACGCGTAATTTTGGCATTCTTAAGGTACGAACGGATATTCACCATCTTATAGATATAACGCATAAGTACGACAACCTTCATTATGGTACTTTTACCACTGGCCGACTTGCCGATAAATACGGTCAATGGCCTTATATCGTCTATTTCCACGTTCTTAAGTGGACCTAAATTTTTTATGACTATACTTTCCTTCATGATGTATATTATTATTTTCGCTTCACAAAAATAATGAAAATTACATGATTACGGATGTATGGCAGAGGATTTTTTCCGTTTTTGTTTGATATGGTTTGTTTGGGTGAATGCTTTGGCAAGCAATCATTGATACCATCGCAAACGGACAATTCGCAGATGGGAATAATCATATCACAATACCATGCTTAAATCCGTTGATGCCAACGTTCGTGCCAAAGAACGGGATGTAGTCGGGGGCATTACCATACCTATGTAGAGATGGAGCAGGTTGAACAGAGTGGCAATGGTAGCATGGATGTCAATCCCTACCACCATTGTAATTATCAGTTAATGTACCTTCTACGTTACAATCTATATTACCTTATTTTAATTATAACAATTGTAAATATCATCAATATTATTTACATCTTCAATTGAGAAACCATCGGGAAGTATTCCTGCATAAAGGAGTGTATAAGTATGTGTATGGTATTCTTTCGATAATAAATTATAAAAATATAATTGTATTCTATTTAACTTTTTTACATCAATCAACATTCCTTTACCAAGATATTCTTTAAACAAAATACTACTTAAATCCTCTAACATACACTGGTGAGGTGGAAAATTTATTTCTTCATCAATATTCATTTTTTTAATAGTTTCGTATCCAACCATTATATTATTAATAGTACCCTCTTGACATTTCAATTCTTTATGTAAACTATTAATCATTGTTGATGATGTTGCCAATACACACTCGTAGCCATTTCCCCACACAAATGAATGTTGTGTGGGAATAGAAAGAGAATTAATTGCAAGCCTTCTATCAAAATTCATTCCATTTATACATAAGCCTAAATTTGTGATACTATCTTGTTGTGTTATGTTTAAACTATGAATCTTCAATTGAGGGTTTTTAAAACTCATCAAACCATACGCAAAAAGAGACTCTCTCATATTTTGTAAGCTAATATTACATATCAATGTTTCAAAAGATTTTTGATTATCACTCAATATAGATTGATAAAAAACAACTTCTGGTATTTGCAACTCAATACTATCAGAAAAGACTCTTTTTACAAACAATTGAAATCGTTTATAAAACCTAAATTCATCAGGAAATTGTAATGATAGTTTTGGTGCAGCTAATTGATATTCGATAGGAGATACTAAAATGAAATTTTCGTCTCGTATATACTCTTGAAATATATACCCTAAGAAGTTTAAAATCTCAATTTTATATTGATTTTTTCCTTCTTGAAGTATGTAAAACTCCATAACCTCAATTACAGGCTCTATTATATTATATATTTTATATTGATGTTTTATATTAGGAGCTAACTCATTATAAAGAAAATATTCAATTTCTTCCGAAGAATCTTCAGTAGAGAATAAATAATACAATTGATTAGGAATTTCTTCAATTGCATTCTTATATGGTGCTTGATAATACCGCCAGTTTATATTCATGTTAGTTTTATTGTTTTATGAACACCCTTTGGGATAACATACTTGTTTCCCTCTATAATTATATTCTATTTGCATTTTGTTTCTTATTGCAAATTCATTCATTCTTGCATCACAAAAATCACATGGTTTTATCCCCCCTATCATTCTTGACCTACCTCCAGGTGGTCGAAACCATGTAGGCTCTGAATTTATAGTGAGTTTTGTTCCTTCAAGATTCCCTGTATACTTCGTTTCTATTGTCTTCAATATTTTTTGTTCAGAATCTCCTATTCTTCCTGGTATTGTTTTCGCCTTAGGGTCTGGCTTCATGGTTCCTGAATCAAGCAAATTGCCTTCTGAATCATAAAGCCACCAAGATGTTTTATTTAATCCCCAAATATCCAACCACGTGTTGATATCTTCGACATATCCATACAGCGTAGGATTCCCTCCAGCCAGCCCAATGGGGTCAGAAGAAATGTACATACCCATATCATGCGAATAGTACCTGAACCGGTTATAATACAGCCCTGTCTCCGCGTCCTCATACTGCCCCTGATACCTGAACGGAACCAGTGACCTGTCACCACGGTATTCCATTACACCGCCATACACGTCCAGCAGCGTCTCCCACACAAGGTTGCTACTACTGTCGTAGGCCTGCATCGGTGTACCCAGGTAGTCATGCACTATCGTGTAGCGTTCGTCGTCGGTCACCTTCGCAACAGGTGTGAACGAAGTGCCGTCATACACCCATGTCACAAGGTTCTCCGGCTTCTCCGCACCGTCGTATTCCTCACGTCCAGTATCGTCAGTGACAAGCCGCGGCCTGTCAGCTTCCTTGATGTCCCACTCGTGGATCACCACGTTGCCGTCCCAGCAGAAGCGGCGGGTCGTGTCCTCCACTGTCTTCGACACGCGTCGCCCGAGGGCGTCATAGCCAAACGTGACCGTCCGTCCCTCTGAAGTCCTCACAGCCGCGAGCATACCGTTGGCCTGCCAGCCGTAGCAGGTGTCGCCAGGCTGCCACTCAGCGAACGGGTCGGCGTCACGGATGTCACCCTCCTTGTCAGGTTCCTTGTCGTCCGAAGAGAACAGCAGGCTCAGCCAGCCTCTCTTTTCAGTGCGCCTGTCTGCCGCCACGGAAACATCCCGGCGGCTCTTCATCACGAGGTTGCCCTCGCAGTCGTAACGGTAATGGTACTCGCCGTCCCAAAGCAGGCGGCCGCCACGGTCGTATTCCCTGTCACGGCACTCTTCGTCACGGTAGAGGTTGCCCACCTTGTCTGGGGTGCGGAAGATGCAGTCGTACATGGCATAGTCGCCGCGCACGAGGTTGCACATCGAGTCGTACTCGAAGAAGACAGGCTCTTCACGCATCGAGCAGCGCATCGACATCAGTCGCGCGCCGACGTCCCACCGGTAGCTGCGCCAGCCCGTATGATGCCCGTCCGAGTGGACGTGGCGCGAACGAACAAGACCCATTTCATTATAGGTGGTCGTGATTTTTATACCGCCGGTGGCGAAACGCTCCGTCTCGCGTCCGGCGTCGTCACGCAGGATACTGCTTTCCCATGACTGGATGTTATGTTCTTCAGAAGGTGCCGTGCTTCCGTTCGTCGGCTCTTCATCCGCTTCCGGCCTTTCCACGGTGGCCTTTATGCCGCCGACAAGACCCAATCTGTCGTAGGACAGTTCCATGTCGGCCCCCAGGGAGCTTCTCACGCGGGTGCGCTCCCCGTACCCGTTGTACTCCGAATCCACGGACACCACAGGCATCAGTGTGTCGCCGCCGGGAAGTCCCATTGTCTCCTTGATGACACGGCCCACCGGGTCGCGCTCGAACAGGACGCGTGCGTCACCGTTCGTAGCGGAAGCCATCAGTCCGTTACGCTCGTAACCGTATTCCTCCCTCGTACCGTCATGGTACGAGGCGGTCACCACGCGTCCCGCAGCGTCGTAGGTGTACGAGGTGCTGCGCCCACCGGGACGGTCGATGCGTGTCACGCGCCCGCAGCCGTCACGGTGGTAGGCACGCTCTATGCCGCCGTAGTCTCTCTCCGAGGATATGTTGCCCGCAAGGTCGCGGCTGAAGAGGTAGCCGCTTCCCGCCTCGTTGATGACCTCGCGCAGACGGTCCATGCCGTCATAGCGGAAGCTCACTCTCCGGCCGGACTCCTCGCGCCAGGTGAGACTACCGACGGAGTTGTAGCCCATGCGGATGTGACGGCGGTCGTCACGCGCCTCTGTGATGCTGTCGTAGCTGTCATAACTAAGGTGTATCACGTTGCCGTCACGAGCGTCGATACGAAGCAGGCGGTCAAGCGCGTCATAATGGTAGAACTCCCTGCGGTGTCCCAGGGAACCGCGCTCAACGAGACGGCCGCGCGCGTCATAACGCCAGCAGCCGAGCTGCCGACCGTCCTCGTGCCACGACACGAGGTCGAGGCCTTCGTAGGAAAGCTCGCTGCGGCGGTCGCCCTTGCTCACCGTCACGGGCTGGCCGTGGCCGTCATAGGACAGTTTTGTAATACCGCCCGTCTTATCGATGAAGCGGGTGACAAGGTGCGGACGCTCCTCGTCATACAGCCGCACGCTCTTGTTGCCCGCACGGTCCACATGGATGAGCAGGCGGCCCATGTCGTCATAGATGTACATTTCGCCGCTCCCGTCGGGGTATGTGACGCCCGTCAGGCGGCCTTCGTTGTCATAGCTGTAGCCGGTGACACCGCCCTCGGGGTCGATGGTACGGTATGGCTCCATGTAGTCCGTGTAGCTGTGCCGGGTCTCGTTCCCCAAAGGGTCGATCTCGGCGGTCACAAGATGCTCGGGGGTGTACCGGTAGGTGGTGGTGCCGTTAGTGGAGTCCGTCACGAGGTTGTAGCCCTCCCCGGGGTGGTACTCGATGCGCCCCTCCATCATGCCGTCCTTGCCGAAGGTGTGGACGCAGCGGCCATCGCTGTCGTATTCCCAGCAGTAGGTGTCGCCGTTGCGGTCGGTCTTCTCTGTCATAAGGTGGCCCGAATACTGTATCTCCGTGGTCTTGCCCAAGGCATCGGTAATGCCCGCCAGGTTGCCGGATTCGTCATAGGTGTACGACACGAGCGGCTCGTGGCCCTTCTCACCCACGAAAGACAGCGCGGTGACGCGTCCCTGCGGGTCGATCGTGGCGTGCACCCTGCGCCCTGCGGGGTCGGTCAGTCCCGAAAGGCGGCCGTTGCTGAAGTGTATCCGTATCCGGAGACCGTCCGGGTTCTCGATATGGGTAAGCCGCCATGCGTTCCCGTCACGCTGGTCGAAACGGTAGGTCAGCAGGCTGTCATAGTGGTATGCCTCATAGCCATTTTCGGTGCGGCGAAGCGTGATGCGCTCCGAGCGCATATAGAACTCGCCGCCCGGGGGTATCAGGGGGAAAGCCACGGCGCGGCCGTCCTCCATGCGCAGCATTGTAGCGTCCTCCTCCTCGAAGCTCTCCACCGTGCGGTCGTAGCAACAGTGGACGCCGTTCCCAAGCCAGCCCTCGTACCGGGAGTCGGAGTACCACGCCCTTGTCCATTCCAGAGGCAGGGGCGAAGGGAATCCGAAGTCGGCACCCTCGTAGATGACGGCACCGCTGACGAGGTTCACAGGCTCGAAACCGTTCTTGCACAGGTATGCACTCAGCTTCTTCGTGGAGGGAAAATGCTTCTGTATGTTCGCGTTCTTGAGCACCTTGTGGTTGAAGGTCTTGAGTGCCTTGCCGAGTCCCTTGCGGCCGAGCTTCATCAGGGAGCTAAAACCGATGCTTGACGCAAGCCCCATAAGTGCGCCGCCCCAGTCCGGAGCATAAGGCCCGCCGACTATCACGGGCTTGCCTGTGGGGACAGGCATCGAAAAGGAGGTCGGGCCGAAAAGGCTCGGTACCAGTTTGGGCTTCTTCCCCTTTTTCCCTACTGTCGCGGACAGGGGGATGCCCACATCGTTGCAGGTCATGACCGTATAGCCCTTCGGGCTCATACGCGAGCCGTCGCAGAAGACCGTCAGCGAGGCGAAGAAGTTCATGCTCTCGTGGCCTATTGTGGATGCCATCGCAAACGGGCCCGCGAGCGGGATGTGCATCATGGGGATAATCATGCCGCCGGTGTCGGAGACACCGCGCTTCAGGCCGTTGATGCTGACGTTCGTCCCCAGGAACGGGATGTAGTCGGCAGGGTCCATCACCATACCTATGTAGGGATGGATCGGATTGAACGGAGGGGCGGTCGTCACATGGACGTCAACCCCAACCACCATCGTGATATGACTGTCCGCGAGTAACATGGCTTATAAGTGTTTCATTTTCTTTTCGACATCGAATATTCCGCTTCGAGCTTGGCTGCCAGTTCCTTGGGGGAAAGCTGCCAGTCTTCGCCGTACAAATCAGACATACGTGTCATGATTTCGTCCCGTTTGGACGATTCAAGGCTGTATGTCTTGTCAAGATAGGCCGAAGCTATGAATGAGAGGTTGACGATTCTTAATTCTTCGTCGGAAAAAGAATACCCATACTCAAACGCTTCGTTCAGGATCGGTTCATATGTGAGCCTGTCTTTCTTCAGTGCCATGAACAGCGCATAGTTGTATTCATTCACAACCTCGGTCTTCATCTCAAGTTCCCTGGCTATTCTTACGGCTGTCATAAATTGGCCGATGGCTCCGGTTATGTCTTTATTGTAACTGTATACAGTTCCTTTATAGTTGTGGAGCTGTAACAGGATTTGTGCGCAATCCTGTTCGTCATGGTATTTGGGCAGGACCAAGGCTATCCCTTTGTCAAACAGTTCATGGCAGAAACCGGCTTCACGATGGAACTTCACCATGAATCCCCCGAACACGAGGTACGACGAAGCCATAAATGCGGTTCCACCGATTTCACGGCTCAGTTTCAGCAGTTCGTGGCCCAAGCGTTTTGCTTCGTCTTTATTTCCTTTGGAGGCGGCCTCCCCAAGCTCGAACAGGCATTTCCGGTATTTTACGTGCGGGTCTTGCGGATTGCCCTGGGTGGCAATCTCTTTGTACGCACCGGCCATATTTTGGTTCGGAACGTCTATCAGGCATATCTTCCCTTTCATTTCGGAGAATAAGGTGCTGTAGACTTCACGTTTCTTGTAATCAATCAGGACAAGGGCTATCCCGGCGGGAAACCGCTCTGCAATCTCCCGAATCGCTTCGTTGACGGATTCCACATCACTGATGCGGGATATGAACAGTGTTATCCCGAGCAGGTTGTCGTCACCGATGAATTTCTTGAAACTTGTAACCAGGCTGACATACAAGTCTCTCAATTCGTTCGCTTCCAAAGTGTCTATAGAGGCGGCTTTCGCTTTGAACAAGGAGAAATCCTCCCAATCCCAATCGGGATTTTTTTCGGCATCCGTGGAGAACGAACTTATCCACTCTTTTATCAAAAACCTGTAAAAGTCCGCCTTGCCGTCATAATCACCCCTGAAACCGACAATAATGTCGGATGTGGCACCATGCTCCGAGGCTTCAAGCCGTATAAAGCCTTCCACTATCTGATAATCGGCAGGGTCACAGACAAGGCAATATATCTTTGAATCGGGGAATTTATCCCGATTTTCAATCCATAAGTCCTGTATATTACTGATTCTTACGGCTATCGGATTATGTTCGTTATTTATCATGGATTAAGATTTAGTAATCCTCCCTTTACATTCGTTATCGCGGAACCATCCATATCGACAGTCACTCCGGACACATTCAAGGTAGCGGAAGCCTTTATGTCAATAGTGGGTGCTTCCTCCTTGATGGATGTGGTGCTCTTTATCTTGGCTTCGGATGTTCCCTCGAAAGTGGCGGTCTCGCCAAGCACTTCGACTACCGAATCCCCTTCGGCCCTTATCTTTTCGTCAGCGTGTATCTCTATCTCTTTGGAGTGGAGGGTTATCTTGTCCTTTGCATCAATGGTGATGGTCTTGTCTCCATTCAGGATAATGGAACTTCCGGATGGATCTGCAATCGTAATGCTTCCTTTCTCATCATCGAGCGTCACTGTACACCCGCTGCGGGTCGTCAGGCTCTTCGTCTTGTTAGAGCCGCCGCCGCCGGTGCCCGACTTCCCGTGGAAAAGGCTTCCCAACACGAACGGACGGTTGGGGTCGTCATAACGGAATGCTACCATCACCTGGTCACCCTTCTCGGGGATGAAAACGAACCCCCTGTT
>ULTP01004952.1_pt1 | contig 11354 bp, 9 predicted proteins | sample 1957721 | NCBI WGS metagenome assembly ULTP01 (sample SAMEA4835737, study PRJEB28245) | human gut metagenome | biome: gut microbiome; material: fecal sample | place: Denmark | collected 2008 | reverse complement strand
AAGCAAACTATCGGAAATAAGAGTGGCGATTTCTTGGATTTTAAGGCATATGAACCGGATATGCGAAAACTTATTGATAATTACATCATGGCTTCTGATAGTATCACAATTGGTGAATTTGATGACCTAACGCTTCTCGATTTCGTAATGGATCAAGGTGAAACGATGACCGGAGAAGATACGCCTTCTGGTCAGAAAGAAGGTGCGGCGGAAGCAATTGAAAACAATATCCGTCGTAAAATGGTAGAAAAGGTAACTGTAAATCCAAAATACTATGAAAAGATGTCAGCGATTTTGGATAAACTGATTCAAGATAGACAGAAGGGCGTTTTGTCCTATAAGGAACTTCTTGATGAATATATTAAACTCGCAAAGAATGTTGACCATCCGGAAGAAAATGAAGACTATCCTGAAAGCGTGAGACATAGTAAGGCCATGCAAGCATTATATGATAATGTTGGCGGGGATGAAGTGTTGGCTATTGAACTTCATAAAGCTGTTATGGATAGTAAAATGAGTGGTTTTCGTGGGGATTCAATCAAGGAAAGAAGAATCAAGAGAGCGTTGTTTGCAATTCTCAATGATGATGCAGAGGTTGAACGTCTGTATAAGATTATTGAGAAGCAGGAGGAATATTAATAGATGAGAATTGTGATTTCGGGCATACCGATTGATATTCAAAAAAAGAATATTAAGAATATGCACCTTCAGATAAAACCGCCTGATGGACATGTTGTTATTTCGGCACCATTATCAATGGATGATAAGGCAATCGAGGTGTATGCTCGAACCAATCTCAGTTGGATAAAAAAACAAATTGAGAAGTTCCAGCAACAACCAAGAAGTGCTAAGCGACAGTATGTTAGCGGTGAAACTATGTACATCTGGGGCAAACAGTATTACTTATCCTTTGTACCAGATGCTCAAAAGAACAGCTTTGAAATTCAAGGGGATAAAGTAATTCTCTCAATGAGAGAAGATAGTACGGTTAAGCAACGAGAAAACTATGTGCGTGAACAGTATCGTAGCTTACTAAAAGTTGAGATAGAAAGACTTCTTCCTAAATGGGAACAAATTACTGAGCTTCTCTGTGAGTCGTGGCAAACAAAATATATGGTTACGCGTTGGGGAACCTGTAACACTGAAAAAAAGAAGCTGTGGTTTAATCTACAGTTGGCCCAGAAACCTATTGAATGTTTAGAATATGTTATTTTACATGAATTGATTCATCTGAGGGAACGTACACATAATTCGACATTTATTGCATATATGGACATGTATATGAAAAACTGGAGAGCAGTACGAAAAGAATTGAATGATTCAAGACTAGACTATTATGATGCTCAGGATGAGAGTCCTTTGCAAAAATTGATCGACCAAAGAAGATATGATGAGATAAAAGACGCTGTTCTTGATTATATGACGGAAAAAGTGAAAGAGAATAAAGCTACACTATCAGACATTGAAATCCAAAATGTAGTCCATATTGAACAGGTAGATGATGGTGCGATTAGCTTTTCTGTAATCGTTAGTTGTGATATCGAACATTCTATATCTTCAACGGGCAGGGTTTCGTTTACTGAAAAATGGATTGATGTAAGGTGTAAAGTTCTTTTAGGCGTGGAACTAACAGATTTTGAAATTATAAATATTAATGAATGTAAGCAACAGGAAGATTCAGATAATGACAAGTATTCCGGTGAATTGGTACCGATTATTGCAAGAGATGCTTTTGAAAATGAAGCTACAAAATTTCTGGAGAAATATTATCCTTTGGCTTTACAGGAACCGGTAGCTGTTCCTATTAGAAAAATTGCAGATGATATGGGTCTTTCGATTATAGAAGATTCGTTGCTTTCATCAGAACTTGATATTTTTGGTTTGGTTGTTTTTGAAGACGGCAATATTAAGGATAAAAACAAGAATATTGTTATCAGAAATGCCAAACGTGGAACAGTTTTGATAGATCCTCGTGTATATTATGAACGAACATTAGGTACTGTGAACTTTACCATTGCGCATGAGTGCTTCCATTGGTATAGGCATCAACCGTATCATGCTTTGATGAAGATGCTTGGAGCAAATGATGAATTAGGGAAAATAATACAGTGTTCTATAGGTAGCAATGCAAAAGATTCAGAAAAGTGGAAGGCTGTGGATTGGATGGAGTGGCAAGCTAATGGAGTTGCTCCACATATCTTGATGCCAACAAATACAGCAAAAATAAAAATTTCAGAACTCGTAGAAAAATACCATATTCATTTTGATGGTACGGATGGTTATCAAATCGAGGAAATGATTTCAGAATTAGCTGATTTCTATGGATTATCAAAACAGGCAGTTAAGATTCGAATAAGAGAAATGGGCTTTGCAAAAGTTGATGGTACATTTACATATGTTAATGGACAATATGTTACTCCATTTTCATTTGATGCATCAGCCTTGACGGATAATCAATCGTTCACAATATCTTCAGCTGATTTATTTAAGGCGTATTGTTTAAATAAAGACTTTAGAAAAGCCATTGATACAGGAAAGTTTGTTTATGTTGAGGGCCATGTTTGCTTTGATGATGAGAAGTATATCATACATTCAGAGGGGCGAGTAAAACTTACACAGTATGCTTTATCTCACATGGATGAATGCTGTCTTGCTTTTGATAAGGGATATAGTTATCAGTCGAAGTATCAGGGACAAAAATACTATGTCCAAATGATGTACAAGATGCCGAGTCAGGTGGCAGCACAAGAATACTCATTTGAGATGAATGCTCACAACAGAACATTGTTATCTCAAATCCAGAGAGCAAGTCGAAGCGCTGATGCAATGAGATTATATCCGGGAGCCTTCTCTGAAACATTGGTACAGCTTATGAAAGAGAAAAAGCTTTCTAATAAGAAACTAGCAGATGCCTCATTGGTGGGTGAACGTACAATACAGAGATTAAGAAATGAGGAAGAATATCCCACAACAGTTCAAACGGTTTTGGGATTGTGTTACGGATTACAGCTTTCAGTGCCTGAAGCAGAAATGTTAGTTGGGAAAACCGATTTCAATATAAAGCCAACTAATCCACAAAATAATGCTTATAGATGCGTATTAAGCTCATGTGCCGAGAATAGCATATATGAGGTTAATGAGATGTTAGAATCTTGTGGATTTGAGCCACTTGGTAGTTCAAAAATGGGATAATGCATAAGGAGGTACTTTATTAAATGCAATACGATTGGATAGATTTTTACACAGAGTTTGCTACTAAACTTCTTCCTTTTAAAACTGATAGAAAGACCCTTATTCAGAAAATATATGCGGTGTATGACGCAGCTGGAATTAGTGTTCCGAAACTTGAAAGTGGCGATGAGATTATTGATGTTGATCCGTTCACCATCTTTGGCACATTCAACAAGGGAATAACAAATGCTAATAGAATTGCTATTCTTAATGGGATAGCATCAGAGTTTGGGATTGCTACAAATGTTCCGAGCAATTTTGATGGAATTCCGGTTCTCAATAATCTGAAAGCAACATTCTATGGATTTAAAGATGATAGAAAAGCAGGTGATATTGATAATCTGTGGAGATTGTTTGAAACTGCTCTTGTACTTGCCGATAATGATACAGCAGATAACCGCCGGAAATTTTCTGACGTTTATGATATGGTACATGATCAGCTTTGCATTCGCTGGAATATTACGATGGGCCTGTATTGGATTCGTCCTTATTCATTTATCAACCTGGATTCCAGAAATCGCTGGTTTATAGCTAATGCTCAGAATATGCCTGGTGAATTTGTTGTGGCCGCTGAGAAGAAGTTGAAGAAAGTTCCGTATGCAGCAGATTATCTTGAAATAAAGGATCTGTGTAAAAAAGTTCTGGATGCGGGTCAATATGATTACAAGAGCTTCCCGGATTTATCCTATACAGCATGGATTGTCTCTGAGAAAGTAAATCAAGAGAAGTCTGTTGAAAAAGGCAAAAAGATTTCCAAAGCAGAATTTCTCAAATGGTTTATGCCATTATTACAGGCGCTGCGTGATCTGGGAGGATCTGCGACACCAGCAGAGGCAAGAAAGAAAATCATAGAAAACGAGCACTTGTCGGACGAGGTAGTAAATGAAACCAGAGGCAAAACACAAGTTAACAAATTTGAAAATGAAGTTGCTTTTGCAAGAAATTATCTCGTCGGAGCGGGCTATATCGATAAGAGCGTTAGAGGCGTGTGGGCACTTACCGAGGCAGGAAAGACAGTGGAATTAACAGCGGAGATGGCATCAGATATTTTCAAAAAAGGCGTCTCTGATGCAAAGAGCAATAAAACGAATGATAGCGATGCTCTTGCAGACAACGATATCGATACCGTTCGTTATTGGCTCTATGCTCCGGGGCAAGGGGCTGATAAATGGGAAGAGTGCTATAAGAATGGCTATATGCTGTTGGGCTGGGGAGAAATTGGAGATCTTGGGGTATTCAGCTCTAAAGATGAAATGAAACAGCAGATGAAGCAGGAATATGGCGATAGAAGCTCTTATAAAAATTCAGCTCATGCTACATGGCAGTTCGTCCATGATATAAAGGTTGGTGATGTTGTATTTGTGAAGAAAGGCAACAATGGCATTCTTGGTAAAGGAATCGTTGAGTCTGACTACGAATACGATGCTGATCGTGCAGATGAGTATTCAAATGTCAGAAAAGTTAACTGGACCAATAAGGGTAATTGGACAATTAACCATCAGGCACTGCAGAAAACTTTGACTGATATTACTCCATATAGTGATTTTGTGCAGGAAATCAAAGACTTATTTGAAGACGATGATATAGTTGACGACGAGCAGGAAGTTACCTATCCAGAGTACACAGCGGAGAATTTCCTAGATGATATCTATATGTCTGAAGAAGACTATTCCAGATTAGTTGGCTTGCTTAGAAACAAGAAAAACATTATTTTGCAGGGCGCTCCAGGGGTGGGAAAAACTTATGCTGCTAAGCGCTTGGCATATTCCATGATGGGTGTAAAAGATGTAGAGCGTGTGATGATGGTGCAGTTCCATCAGAGTTATTCCTATGAAGATTTCATTATGGGTTTTCGTCCATCTGCTACAGGATTTGAACTGAAGAAAGGTGCATTCTATAACTTCTGTAAGAAGGCTGAGATAGACAGTGATAACGAGTATTTCTTTATTATAGATGAAATCAATCGTGGAAATCTGAGTAAGATCTTCGGTGAGCTGTTTATGCTGATTGAAAATGATAAACGAGGAAATGCGCTGCAGCTTCTGTATTCGGATGAAAAGTTTGCAGTTCCGAAGAATGTCTATATTATTGGCATGATGAATACTGCAGACAGAAGCCTTGCTATGATGGATTATGCACTTCGTAGAAGGTTTGCTTTCTTTGATATCAAGCCAGGGTTTGAGACTTCGGGGTTCCGTGAGTATCGTATGGCATTAGATAATGAGAAGTTCAACAAACTGATCAGTTGCGTCGAGAGTTTAAATAGAGAGATTTCTGTCGACGAATCTCTGGGCGAAGGGTTCTGTATTGGTCACAGCTACTTCTGCAATTTACAGCCTGATACAATTGACGATAGTTGGCTCTATGGTGTTGTGGAATATGAGCTGATTCCGCTTTTGAAGGAATATTGGTTTGATGAGCCTACAAAGGTGAAAGATTGGAGCAGTAATTTAAGGAGTGCGATTAAGTGATACCGGTTCAAAATGTCTATTATATGCTGTCGTATGCATTTCAGATATTGAATGAGCAAGGTTATAAGAATATAGCCACAGAACAATTTAATAATACTGCTGAGCTGATGGCGGCTATCTTGGAAAAAGGTATCGCGATTCAGCTAAAGCGAGGACTGGGTAAAGAATATATTCCGCAGACGGAGGCGCTCTCTTCTCTGCGAGGAAAGATTGATATTGCAGAGTCCATCAAGACACAGTCAACGCTACGGAAACAGCTAATCTGTACATATGATGAGTTTTCGGTTAACAGTATCATGAATCGGATCATCAAATCTACAGTTGAGATCCTCCTGCGCTCGAATATATCGAAACAGCGAAAGAAAAATCTTAGAAAGTTAATGCTGTATTTCAGTGAGGTGGATTTTATTGATATGTATACGGTAAATTGGAATGTTCAGTATAATCGAAACAATCAGACCTATCGTATGCTGATCTCGATATGTTATTTGGTAGTAAAGGGTCTGTTGCAGACTCAATCAGATGGAAGCACCAAACTGATGGATTTTCTGGATGAGCAGCATATGTGTCGATTGTATGAAAAGTTCATTCTGGAATACTACAGGAGAGAGTTTAAAAATCAGATTACCGCAAATGCATCACAGGTTCCGTGGCAATTGGACAACGACGAGAATTCTATGCTGCCGGTGATGCAAAGTGATATTATGCTCCAGTGTGATGATAGAGTTCTTATCATTGATGCAAAGTACTATGAGCATAGTATGCAGGTACAGTTTAACAAGCATACACTTCACTCGGCTAACCTTTATCAGATTTTTACTTATGTGAAGAATAAGGAATACGAATTGAGAGAGAAGGACCATACGGTTTCAGGAATGCTTTTGTATGCGAAGACTGATGAAGAAATATATCCGAATAGTGTATATCAGATGAGTGGTAACCAGATCACAGTCAGGACTCTGGATTTGAATTTACCATTTACAGAAATAGCAGAGCAGCTAGATACAATAGCAAAATTGCATTTCAGTTTATAAAGGAGGCCTCTTATTTGAAAAAGAAAAAAGGCGAAGTAACCATCCGTTCCAGCGCAGCGGAATACCTGATTTATGTTGCATCTGTTGGTGACCGGCAGGACAGCATTGAGATGCGCTATGAGGATGAGAATATATGGCTGACACAGAAGATGATGGCCACATTGTATGACGTTGGTTTGCCAACGATAAATGAACATATTAAAAAGATTTATGCAGATAGTGAATTAGAAGAGTCTGCAACTATTCGAAATTTCCGAATAGTTCAAACCGAAGGTTCGCGTCAGGTGACTCGTGATACAAAGCATTACAATCTTCAAATGATTATTGCGGTTGGATTCAAGGTGAATAACGAGCGTGCGGTGCAGTTTCGTAAGTGGGCCAATGGCATCGTGAAGGATTACACCATCAAAGGCTGGGTCATGGATGATGAACGTTTGAAAAATGGTGGATCCGTACTTACGGTAGAATACTTTGACCGTTTACTTGAGCAGATTCGTGAAATCCGTCTTTCTGAGCGTAGGTTCTATCAGAAGATAACTGACATCTATGCTACAGCTCTTGATTATGACCGAACAGCAAAAACAACAAAGCAGTTCTTTGCAAAGGTACAAAACAAGATGCATTATGCAGTTCACGGACATACAGCAGCGGAGTTGATTTATGAGCGGGCTGATGCAGACAAGCCACATATGGGATTAACCACTTGGGCGGCAGCACCGGAAGGTAAGATCGTAAAAAGTGATGTGATCGTTGCGAAAAATTATCTTTCAGAGAAGGAAATGCGTTCACTGGAGCGTATTGTATCTGCTTATCTGGATTTGGCAGAGAACCGTGCGGAACGACATATTCCGATGACAATGGAAGACTGGTCAAAGCGACTGGATCTATTTCTGATGGCAGATGACAGAGAGGTTCTTCAGGATGCAGGTAAAATCACAGCAGAGATTGCCAGGGCAAAAGCTGAAACTGAATTTGAAAAGTATCGAGTCATCCAGGACAGATTATTTATGTCTGACTTTGATAAGTACATGCTGGAACTGGAAGAGGATGCGAAGAAGTAGCAACATCGCTATTAAAATTTTCAGCTTGTCAAGGTTGAGTGCATGGGAGTTGGGGCATTAGTTAGGGCGGAAAATATCCGTTGACCTGTTCTCTGTACGAAGAACAGACAAAGTGGAGGCGATGACAGTTCTTCGCCAAATTCGACTTTTATGTTGGAATCACTATAATAGTACAATAATTAACCTTGAAATGTATCTAAAAGCACAGAAGAGAATATTTTCAGCAGTAGCATGATACGAGGAGGAATCGAAATGGGTTTATTCGGTAATTTGTTTAAAAGCGAATTTGAAAAATGGGTTGAAGGGGCTTCTTGTGAAGAACTTTCTGAAGCGTATGAAGAAGAAAGACAGAAGTGGATAAGAGAAGGGTATAATGGCGGGACCGGTAAAAAAACAGCAAAGATGAATCGCTTAAATTCTGAAATTCGTAAGCGGGTAGCGAAAGAATGGGAAAATGACCCATGTAGAAACAAAGATCCAAATTTCCGATGGACAGATGCTAATCGTTGGGATAAAGATTGATATTAAAGGTTCCCCATCGCTAGAGATTATCCAGTGGTGAGAGGCTTTCGGGTGTATACAGAGTTATGCTTCAACATCAATATTGAGACCAGATTTAAGCTCGACGATGATGTGATCAGCCCAGAGGATAATCTGTTTGATCTAACGTTGTACTAGTGATTTGTCGAATTTGGTGAAATAGGTGGTTTTGCTGTGCAATATAATCCTATAGGGCGTTGAGTCACTTTATTTGCTCGTCTCTTGCAGTGGCAACTAAGATGAATATGATACTTTGGTTGATCTAGTGGAGCCCGCAGAACATTTCATCACATCTTCTGTAGATGACGATTTGAGAGAAGTATTGGTTGTGATTATAGATACGTTTCTTGCCATTGACATTGGGTTTGACTACTTGCCTGCGGAACCAATTCTTCTTGAACCTGTAAGTGAATAATGGCTTCATGATCACCTTCTACATAGTATTACAGAATAAGACTGTTATTCTTAATTCTAAGGGGGGCAAAGTAAGAAACATAGTCCAAAGAAAAAATTAATACAATTGTAGAGGAGGTATATTAATGTCAGAAACAATAATAGGGACACTGGTGGGATCGGTAGTGACTTTGACTGCGACGATATTGTTAGATTTCGTATGGTTGAGAGTCAAGATCAGGTGAAGCATGAAATGACTAAGCAAGAGGCACAGGCGCTCGTAAAGTATAATGATGATATCAAAAATCATAGATGGGCTTCAAAACCGCAAATTAGAAAATATGACAAGGTATATAATGGTAAACTTCGTATTGTGTTTGGGGAGCGAAGCTACATTAGAGATAACGATTCTGAAAAATTAGAAGATAGACTGGGTGATATTTTGGTTACCCTGTATGAGAAGGCAGAAGAGAATAGAATTGTACGAGAAGCACGTGAAGAGGCAGAACGTAAGAGAGTTGAAGAAGCGAGATGCAGAGAAGAAAATAGACAAAGAAAAGAACAAGAAATTCGTCTTGTAAAAGAACTTGTAAACAAAGCTGAAGACTATAGAATTGCAAAGGAAATAAGAGAATATATTCAGGCTATGATAGATAGTGGAAATGAAGATATTACTCCAGCGTGGATTGAATGGGCCCGGAAGAAAGCTGACTGGTATGATCCGTCTATAGCGACTGAGGATGAATATCTGGGAAAACGTCAGCACGAAAAAAATGCTGAAGAAAAGGAAAAATCTTTACAAGACAGTATTAGAAAGAGCTGGTATTGGTAAAAATGAATGGAGGCAATTTGATGGATAAAGATCCTTTTAAAGAGTATATAAAACAATCAGAACCGAATAAAAGAGACAAAGGTTACGCGTGGCATACAGCTATCGGACTTCAAGCAGTGGATGGATTAAAGACTTCGAAGTATTTGATTGATACTGCAATAAAGAATATTGAAGGTGATATTTCGATTGATGAAGCGCAGGAACTTCTCAATACGTATTATGAAGAAAATCCAAAAGCAGATACAGAAGACCGTACGGAAGAGGCCGACAAAGTTGCTGTTAGAATAGCAAAAATCTTATCGGAGAAAGCATTTAGTTTTACCCCGAATGAGTATATCTCTATTCATAAAAAGTTGTTTGCTGGGATTTATGGACACGCCGGAAAACTGAGGGATTATAATATCACAAAAAAAGAATGGGTGCTGAATGGAGCAACGGTTCTTTATGGAAGTGCATCAGAACTTCGAGCAACTCTGGACTATGATTTTGCAGAGGAAAAGAAGTTTAGCTATAAAAACCTGAGTATGGAAGATATTATTCATCACTTGGCGCTCTTTGTATCAAGATTATGGCAGATACATGTATTCGGCGAGGGAAACACACGAACTACAGCAGTATTTTTTATTAAGTATCTTAGAACGCTGGGATTTGACGTAACCAATGATATTTTTGCGGAAAATGCTTGGTATTTTAGAAATGCGCTTGTTAGGGCCAATTATAACGATTTGAAGAATGGTGTTCATGAGACAACTGAGTATTTGGAATTGTTTTTAAGAAATTTATTGTTGGATGAGAAGAATGAACTTCATAATCGTATGATGCACATTAGCGGAAGGTTTGCAGAAGTGGACATTGAAAGAGTAAAAGTGGACATTGAGAGTGGAGAAGTGGACATTGAAAGTACAAAAGTGGACATTCGAAATAAATTACTTTCTTTCTCAGATACGATTTCAGAAAAAACAATAAATCATACAGTAGAAATATTTTCAAAATGTGGAAAAGAAAATTGTTTCGGAAGAACGATAGTTGAAGAAATTACTGGATTAAAGCCATCAGGAGCTTCCAAGTTAATAAAACTGTTGGTTGATAGTGAGGTAATCGTACCTGTAACAGGACATGGAAAAGGAAAATATAGGTTTCAATAAAAGTGAACATTGAAAGGGTGTTAATGCCATTCGCAAAACTGCCCAAAACAAATCGGCGTACTGATATATTACCAAATTTGGTAGCAGTATTTAGAATAATTTTGTATTATAAAAGTGTTACAAAATATCGGCGTACCCGCCACACGTTTACAAAGTCAAACGGTCTGTACGCCATGTCTTAACCTTATGATTGCAGATGTTAGTAACCTGTCAAAGAGTGTAAAAACTCAGTAACTATGCGGGTCCGCGTACTGTTAAAGCGGTGAAAAACGATTCCGCATGTAGAGACGGTATGTTTATTGTCCAAACTCCACGAAGCGAAGCATCATGTGAATGTGAGACTTGACATGGACGAGATGGATTTAACGGCGGCTGAGAGCAAGGCTACTTATGAGGAGATAAAGAAGTATGTTGCAGAGTATAATGATGGGATGAAGGTATCTAATCTGTATATTGCACAGGTGAAGAGAAAGTGTGGAATTGAATTAGCGGAGAATTTTAATATTCCTAGGTCAGAGGGAGCAAAGCAACCACAATGTTCGAAGGGGAAAGAAGAGGCAATTATTGGGGCACTGAAAGCATTTCAGATGATTTAAAATCACAAAGAGGAGTGAATTACATGATGTATAATCCACAACTTGATACAT
>ULTP01072528.1_pt1 | contig 11402 bp, 9 predicted proteins | sample 1957721 | NCBI WGS metagenome assembly ULTP01 (sample SAMEA4835737, study PRJEB28245) | human gut metagenome | biome: gut microbiome; material: fecal sample | place: Denmark | collected 2008 | reverse complement strand
TGTGTGTTGGCAAAGAAATGCGGAATATCGTATTCCACGATCCAAACCACTGCTCGTCGGGGAGGCCAGTTAAGCGTAGAGACGATTGAAAGAATCTGTCTGGGTTTGGAAATTACACTAAAAGACTTCTTTGATTCCTCATATTTGTAGTAAAAAGCCGCTCACCATGCTGGAAACCTGCACGGTGAGCGGCTTTAATACTGCTTCTATTTATCCTTTGGCAACCTCCAGATAAACGCTATTCTCCATGCTCATTACTATTGAAGGAATATACGGGATCGTATTGTCATTATACCGTGTGGAAATAGTGGTCGATTTCATCTCTGTATGAGTTGCTAAATCATAAAGTGACCAGTTGCGTTCTTTACGGTGGGCGGTTATAGTATTCAGAATATTATCCGCCGCCGCTCCTCACTTTCACACAATAAACTTTTGCTTATTATACTGTACTACGCAAAAAACATAAGCCTTCTCGTCGCATAAAAAGTACGAAGTTCGGGAGTGCTAAAATCATGGATAGCCTGTCCGCATTTGACGATTTATACACTGCCATCGAAGCGTGCCTCATTTACCCTGATGAAGTCATCGATCGTTTGGCACGGGCATTCTACCCAGCCATCCTTGCCTGCTGGAACAGCGAGGAAGGCCAGCGTGAGTTTGCTGCATGGCAGGCGGAACAGGTTCATCTTGCTGGAAAAGAGAAGCAGGAAGTTCCCGCTGGGGAACTCCCTGCTGTACATATCATTCTTGTCTGTGGCTTTTGGCAGGGTACGTCCGGGTGGGCGCACCCTGTTTTTTTGTTTTTAATAAACAAGATGGAGCAAATCGGCCAGTACGATCATAGCAACAATTATAGCAAAAAGAAACACGGGCAATCAATCTCCGGGCTGTGATATGGGATTACCCGGCCAAATTGATTCTTTTCCGCAAGCTCCTGGCACTGCATTGCATCCAGATGCACCGGATACCGCAGGAAGAGCATCTGCCCGTTTTTCAGCATTTCTGCGCTCAGGCTGCCCGCATCCGGGGTGCCTGTCATGATGCCGTGTGCTCCGTGCGCCACCATTTCGCGGGCGCGCTGCCCGGCTTTTCCTGCCAGCTGCGGTCCGCTGAGAAAGACAACGCTTTTTTCCCGGCTGAGGAAAGCATCCGGCTGCACCCAGTCCGCAAAATGCGGCGGCACAGGCAACAGCCACGGTCCACCCAGCTGGATCTGCTGTAGCTGACGAAGGAAATGCGCATCGCCGTAAAATTTCAGATTCGGTGCAAAGCGTTTCAGCAACAGAAGGATCTCCGGCCCTCGGCCATATTTCGGCACCGGGAAGAACAGGAGCTGTGTCTGTTTCAGGCACTGCACGGTCTCCACACAGAGTTTTTTGACGCAAGTGTTCCAGTCTGCGTCCGTGCTGCCGTAAGCCGCATCCAGAACGGCCAGATCTGCCGTCTGGCTCCGCAGCGGGTCACAGGGGTAGAGCGGGCTGTGCTCTGCATAGTCGCCAGAAAAGAGAATGCTCTTTCCGTTCCATTCAAATCGCAGCCAGACGCTGCCTGCGCAGTGCCCGGAACGCCCCCATGTGACCTGCAGGCCGGGCAGTTCCGGCACAGAGCCGGAGCCTTTGCAAGGGCAGAGACTTTCCAGCGTTTGGATATGATTCAAGGAAAAGGGCAGTTGGGTCAGAGTAGGCAGCGTAGCATAGACCGGCCCCTGATACCCCTGCTGCGCCAGCCACGGCAGCGCCCCGGTGTGGTCTGCGTGGCTGTGGGTCAGAAAGACAGCCCGCAGTTTTTGAATCTGCTCTGCATTCAGCCGGGGCAGGTCGTCCTCTGCGCCAGCCAGCAGACCGCAATCCACCAGAAAAGCAGCACTATTCTGTTCCACATAAAAGCAGTTGCGGCCATGTTCGCCGCAGCCCCCGGCAATAAAAAGTTCCATCTCAATGCACCTTCCGATGATCGATCACCGTGTTCAAGATCAGCAGTGCCGTGGTCGAAAACAACACACACAGCACCGCCATCGCCATGCCAACCGAAACGCTGCCCTGCTCAAATTCCCGCACGATAAAGGTGGAGACCACCAGTGTGTTGGGCGGAGCGATCAGACTTGCCGTTACCAGTTCCCGGAAAGCGATGATGAAGGTCATCATCCAGCCGGTGGCGATGCCCTGCCGGATCAGCGGCAGGGTGATACGCCGCAGGATGTAAACCGGGCTTCCGCCGAACACCTGTCCTGCCGCCATCAGGCTGTCACTGATTTGGGTAAAGGACGAAGTGACGTACTGCACCGTATAGGGAAGAAACAGCACCACATAGGCCAGAACCATGATGCCAATAGTGTTGTACAGCGGCAGGATGTTGTAGATTTGGTTCCAGAATAGCATAATTCCAATGACCAATACAATACCCGGCAGCATTTCCGGCAGCAGACCAATGGCTTCTACCACCTTGCGCAGTTTGGAGTGCGACTTCCGCACCGCCAATACCAGCAGAGTGCCCAGCACTGCACAGATGGTAGCCGAAGTGACCGCAAGAAAAACGCTGTTCTTCAGAGCACTCAATCCCTTTTCGTTCTCGGTGAACAGTTCTACATAATGTGCGATGGTAAAGTTGCCCGGTGCCAGACCGTAGCCGCGGAGATTGATGAGAGATGTGGAAATGACCGAGAAGTACGGAACCCCAACTGCAATCAGCAGCACCAGAACGATATATGCCCACGCAGCGACGGTGGCTCCTTTGCCCATGGACTGCTCTACGCGGCGGGCACCCTTGCCGCTGACCAAATTGTAACTTTTGCGCGTGGTAATGTAATTTTGCAGCATCCACATACACAGACAGATGCCTACCAGCACGGAGGAGAGCGTGGCTGAACTGCCAAAGTCGATGGGGGCTACGGTGGCGTGGCGGTGGATCTCGGTGGTAAACACCTCAAACCCGATGCGCTTGCCCAGCGTAGAAGGCGTGCCGTATTCAGACAGCGTTTTCACAAACACCAGCAGCGCACTGATGGCGTAGTTGCCGGAGAGCAGCGGCAGAAAGATCTTGCGCATCCGGGCAGAGAATCCGGCCCCAAACACAGCACCTGCCTCTTCCAGACTGGAGGGGATATTCAGCATGGCGTTTTTGAGCATGGTGAGCATGAACGGAAAAACGTGCAGGCTCATCACCAGCACCAAACCGCCCAGAGTGAAGAAGATCTTTTCGCACCCGGCAGCTGCGGGGATCAGCTGCTGCAAAAGCCCCTTTTTCTGCATAAATAAGATCCAGCCCATGGAGGCAATGTAGGGCGGCGTCATGAACGGGATCATAAAGAGAATGTCAAAGACACGGTAGCGGGCAAACTTTGTCCGGGAGAACAGATAGGCCAGCGGTGCGGCAATCAGAGTAGACAGCAGCACCACCAGCACACCCAACAGCAGCGAATTGCCGATCATGTGGGCGTTTTCCGGGTTCAACAGCGTCTGCACAGCGGGAGAAAAGTCAAGGCGGCCATTCTGCATGACCGCCTTGGCAAAAATCATTCCCACAGGACAGACGATCAGAAAGATCAACACCACTGCCAGCAACAGCAGCGGAAGATTCGCCTTACGATTCGTCTGTTTCATGGAGCGTTACCCGTTGCTGGCACCGCAGATCTGGTTGATCTTTGCGGCATCATCGCTGGCTTCCGCCATCATCTTGTCCCAATCGGGCGTGATCTGAGGAATATCCTCCAGATTGCTGCGCTTGTCGCACTTGATGTCGGTGCGGCCGGGCAGCAGATAAGCATTTGCCACCAGCTGCTGTGCCTCATCGCTGAACAGATAATCAACAAATGCCTTGGCATTGTCCATGTTGGGAGCCGTTTTCAGGATCATTGCCGGGCGGGGGTTCACGATGGTGCCGCCTGCCGGGTAGTAGATGTCCAGCGGCTCGCCCTTATTCTTGGAAGAATAGGCGTTGTAGTCCACGCCGGCCACAAGGATGCCCACTTCGCCGGTGGTGACAGCTTCCAGTGCAGCCTTGTTTGCGCCGGGGACCGTCATACCGTTGTCGGCCATAGCCTGAAAATCATCCCAGCCATTCTTGACCACATAGCCTGCCACAAAGTCCTTGCAGGCACCGGACTTTTCCGGGTCGGGGATGGCCAGCTGATCCTTATACTCTGCGTTGCCAAGGTCTTTCCAGTCGGCATCAAGCGTGGAGAACACCGTGGTGTTATAAATAACGCCCACAGCGGATGCACTGTAACCAAACAGCACACTGTCGTCATCCAGCCAGCCGTCCACGATGAGGTCGGCGTTTTCCGGGGTGTAGCTTTCCAGCTTGTCATCTGCTTTCATGGACAGACCATCCGACCAGGAAGCCAGAATCACTACATCGGCCACAGGGTTTGCTGCTTCGGCTTCCAGACGAGCGAGGATCTCGCCGGTAGTGCCCTGAAACTGCTCTACCTCGATACCAGTCTTTGCCGTAAAGCCCTCGGCCAGCTTATCGGCTAGACCAGCCGGAGAAGGCATATAGACCGTCACTTTGCCGGTGCCAGATGCGGCAGCGGGAGTGCTATCGCTTGCCACGCTGGAAGAAGCTGTGCTGGAAGCAACCGTGCTGCTTGCGGAGCCGCCGCAGGCGGTCAAGGCGGCAGCGGCAGTCAGAGTACCCGCCACAGCAAGAAAATTACGACGGCTGATTTTATAATTACGCATAAGGATTCTCCTTTTTCATTTCCAATGATGTATCATCAAGCCGCACCTTGCGGCAGGAAGCTGATTCAGACGGCAACGATGGCACTACGGGGCAGATAAAGCGAGATCTTTTCGCCCACCGAGACCCGTCGGGGGCTGATATATGTCCAGTCCTGTCCGTTGTGGTTCAGCTGTAGCTGGTAGCTGCTGCCAAGGAACTGCACCGCCGTGACATCGGCATCGTATTTTTCGGCCTGCTCGGTGGGAACCGTCTGTGCCTGTTCCGGGCGGAACAGATGATTCTGGTCGAGCCAGTTGGAAGAGCCTACAAATCGTGCCACGAACTCCGTTGCCGGATGGGAATAGATTTTTTCCGGGGTATCATACTGCTCAATTTTTCCGGCGTGACAGACCGCAATTGCATCGCTCATGCTCATGGCCTCAATCTGGTCGTGGGTCACAAACACGCCGGTAATGCCCAACTTGGTGATCAGCGTCCGCAGTTCCGAGCGCATCTCTTCCCGCAGCAGTGCGTCCAGTGCGGAAAGCGGCTCGTCAAACAGGATGCAGGCCGGTTCAATGACGATCGCGCGGGCAAATGCCACACGCTGCTGCTGACCGCCGGACAGCTGATGAGGATACCGCTGGGCAAAATCATCCAGCTGTACAGCGTGGAGTGCATTTTTCACCTTTTCGTCCAATTTGTCCGTCTTGCCAGCCGCCCGCAGGCCAAAAGCCACATTTTCAAAGACAGTCATGTGCGGCCAGAGGGCAAAATCCTGAAACACAAAGCCAAGGCCGCGCTTTTCGGGCGGGATATTGATCTTCTTTTCCGAGGAGAACACACAGCGATTCTCAAACCAGATCTCACCGCTGTCCGGCGTTTCCAGTCCGGCGATCATCCGCAACAGGGTGGTCTTGCCGCAACCGGAAGGTCCCAGCAATGTGGTCAGGCTGCCGCTTTGAATGACAAAGCTGGTAGGCTGGATCACCTGCTTTGCGCCAAAGGATTTTGTAACATGAACGAGCTTGATCTCCATATTTTGCACTCCTACTTTTGATACCTGCTCTATGGTAGCACGAAGGATTTGTGCAAACTATCCCAGTGGCGTAAATCTCATGTAAAAGTTTGGCAACAAAAAGTCCCCGCTGAACCTTAAGATCCAGCAGGGATTTCATGAAGATATAAATATCCGAAAATAAGCCCATCCAGAGGAAAGTCAGGCAAGATGGAACAGATCAATCAGCACCACCATTGCAAGGCCATAGTAAACGACAACCGCTACCAAATCGTTGATCGTCGTGATCAATGGTCCGGAAGCAACAGCCGGATCAATATGAATTTTATGGAACAGCATCGGAACCAATGTGCCCACCAGACTGGAAACGACCATGGCGACAACAAGTGATGCGCCTACACAGCCAGACAGCAGAAGTGCCGTATTCCAAGCGTAGCCTTTGAAAAAGTGGATATAACATCCCAGAAAACTCAGCGCCATTACGGCCAGAATCGTACCATTCAGCAATCCAACTCTGACTTCTTTCCAGAGCAGCTGAAATTTCTTGGATACCGTCAGATTTTCGTCTACCAGAACTCGAATCGTAACGGCCAATGACTGCGTGCCGACATTTCCCGCCATACCCAGCACCATAGACTGAAAACAGATCACAACCGGAAGCACTGCTACCACCGATTCAAATGCGCCAACGACCGAGGAAACCAGCATTCCAAGAAATAACAGAGCGGTCAGCCACGGAAGACGCTTTTTCACACTTTCAAAAACGCTTTCCCTCAAATCTTCCTCGCCGGTCAGACCACCCAGCTTTGCGTAATCATCGCTCATCTCATCGTCAACCAGTTCCACCACATCGGACGATGTTATGATACCCATCAATTTGCCTGCCTCATTCAGCACCGGCAGACTGCGCTCCGCATAGTCCACAATGCGCTCGATACAGTCGCTGATTTTTTCCCGATCTGTAACGTAGGGGTAAGACCCAACGATGAGTTCCGCAAGAGGATCTTCTGCACGTGCAATAATCAAATCTTTTAAGTCGATTGCACCATAGAAATGTTCATTTTCATCCACCACGTACAACACAGAGATGTTGTCATTCTCCCCGGCCTGCTTGACCAGCTCACTCATAGCCTGCCGGATGGTCATATCATTTTTGATGCGGATATAATTCGTCGTCATTTTGCTGCCGATCTCATCTTCGCTATAAGAAAGCAGCATCTTTACGTCTTCAATCGAATCTCTGTCCAGTTTGTTGACGATTTCACCCTTGTCTATCTCGTCAAGGCCTTCCAGCGCATCTGCCGCATCGTCCGAGTCCATGTTGGAAATAACTTTTGCAGCCTCATCTCTGGATAATTCTTTCAGATACGGCTCTGCATCGTCCAGATAGGCGAAGATCTCAGCCACTTCGTCTACTCCCAAAATGGGATAAAGCGACTTGCGTTCTGCAGGCATGAGCGCTTCCAAAGCATCCGCCAGATCTTTTTCATGGTAATCCGACAGTTTTTCGGCCAGTTCAGCCTGAGGTATATTGCCATGAATGATGTTCAAAATTTCCTGCACATAGTTTTTCTGCATGATCTGTCCTCTTGATTCTGTTATGTCAATCAAAAAATATCGTTTCACTTCAAAAATTCGAATTCTATCATAGCACGTCCGTCCTGTGACAGCCACCATTCCGGTGTAAACCCTTTGTAAAATCAGATATAAAAAATTCCCGTCAAAGCAGCAGACTTTGACGGGACGAAAGAAGAAAAGAAAGATACTCAATTGATGCACAGAGCCATTCAAGCTATAACCTGATCTCTTGCACAGAGCATACGTTGATGCCGCTCTGCCCTGTACCATGGCAGATAAAGAAGCAACAGGACTGCAGCAAGAACCGGCAGAAAGCCCAGTAGATAAAAACGTTCTCCAAAGCAGTGGGCGAAAAAGGCAGTAATCGCATTGCCCTGCGGATCATTGAGAAAGAAAAAGTTTGTTTTCAGCAGCCGATTCAGGAAAAAGATCGGCGTTGCGATTGCACACAGAAACGCCAGTACCCAGCGGATATGATGCACCTGCGGGCGAAATCCGCCAGCAAGCAGAAGGACCGGATAGAGGATCAGCAGAACGTGAATGCTATAGGAATGCAGATGCAGCAGGTTCCAGACCGGGAGCCGCTGCCATGAGGGGCTCAACATTGCGACCACTGCTCCCGGAATACAGAGCGCATAAAGGATTTCCTTGCTCCAACGGCTCTGGTGTATGGCATCGTACCAGCAGACAAAGATGTTGATGCTGCACAGGTGGAGAGGCAGATAGGTCACGTTCCATTGACCGGTGTACAGCAGGACGGCCTGCTTCATAAACTCATCGGCCAGCATCAGGACAAACACAGCGCGAAGGATCTGATGCCGGGTCACTTCCCTGCAGCGGTAGTAGATCACCGCACAGAGAAAAATGACCGCCGCTGCTCCCAGCAATTCTGCCCAATGCGTTGCACTGAACAAAGAGAAGGCGCGGTAATCCGCCCCGCGTTCTGCCTGTATCGTCTGCACGGATTTCCAGAAATCTTCCATAGGATTCTCCCTTTCTGCGATTTCATTCTACAATAAAATTGTATCATCGAAATCCAGTCGAAGAAACCGTGCTGCGGTCAAATCTGTGTGAAATCCGAGTGCATCTCACTTCAGACTGGAGTGCACGTTGGCCTGATAGGCTTCCTCGTAGAACTGTGCCTGACAATCCACGGCATCGGCACCGGGCATCCGGCGGACATAGCTGCCGTCCGGCTGCTGCACGCGGGCGTTGCAGTTGTCGGCCAGCATCGTGTCAAAGATGTGCTGCAAACGTGCCTTCAGAGCCGGAGCCGTGACCGGAGCCGCGATTTCCACGCGGCGGAGCGTAGAGCGGGTCATCCAGTCTGCCGAGCCGATGTAGTACCGGGCACGCTCTCCCTGTCCGAAAATGTAGATGCGGGAATGCTCCAGATAGCGGCCCACGATGCTGATGATATGGATATTCTCGGTCTCATCCGGGACACCGGCACGCAGGCAGCAGATGCCGCGCACCACCATATCGATGTAGACGCCCGCCTGACTTGCCTCGATGAGCTTGTTGATGAGCACTTTGTCGGTCAGGCTGTTGATCTTGATGCCGATGTAGCCGCCCTCGCCGCGGGCGGCAGCTTTGATCTCACCGTCTATCCGATTCAGCAGACGGTTCTGTAAGCAATGAGGCGCCACCAGCAGGTTCTTGACCGAATCCACCGTTTCGCCCTGATCCAGTGCGCGGAACACTTCGGTGGCTTCCAGACCGATTTCCTTGGATGCGGTCAGGAAAGAAAGGTCGGTGTACAGGCGGCTGGTCTTTTCGTTGTAGTTGCCGGTGCCGATCTGGGTGATGAAGGAAATACCCTCCTTCGTTTTACGGGTGATCAGGCAGAGCTTGGAGTGGACTTTCAGCCCTTCAATGCCATACACCACATGACAGCCGGCACGTTCCAGCAGGCGGGACCACTCGATGTTGTTTTCCTCATCAAAGCGGGCTTTCAGCTCCACCAGAACATCCACCTGCTTGCCGTTTTCGGCGGCTTCCACCAGTGCATCCACCACCTTGCTGTGGTTGGCCAGACGATAAAGAGTCATCTTGATGGAGACCACGTCCGGGTCGCAGGCGGCCTCGTGCAGCAGCTGCAGGAAGGGACGGATGCTCTCATACGGATAGTGAATCAACTTGTCCTCTTCCAGGATCTGCGGAATGATGGGCTTGCGCTCGTCCAGTGCAGGGCTGGGCTGCGGGTGGCGGGGCGCAAAGAACAGGTCGGTGTGGCTGCGCAGCTGATCCTCGATCTGGAACAGGAAAGAGTGATCCAGCGGAGAATCGTATTCAAACACCCGCTTGGGGTCCAGTTTCAGGTTTTTGCACAGGGACTGGATAATTTCTTCGTCGATCTCACGGCTCAGTTCCAGACGGACAGGTGCCAGCTTTTTGCGCTTCTTGACCACTTCGGCCATGTGATCCCGGTAGTTCAGGTCTTCGTCATAGATCAGGTCGGCGTCAATATCCGCATTGCGGGTGATGCGGGCCAGCGTTTTGCTGGTGACCTTATAGCCCTTGTAGAGCAGTGGCAGGAAGTGCAGGATCAGTTCTTCTGACAGGATAAAGCAGCCAGTACGGCCCGGCACCGGCACCAGCCGGGGGAAGATCTCATTGCCGCAGGGCACAATGCCGATCTTCTTCTTTTCTGCCTTGGTGCTCAGCACCGCAACCGCATAGATGCCCTTGTTTTTCAGGAACGGAAATGCCTGCTTTTTGCTGATGATGAAACTGGACAGCAGCGGCAGGTAGTCCTGCCGGAACAGCTTTTCCAGTTCGGTACGGCTTTCTTCCTCCATATGGGCAAAGTCCAGCAGACGGATCCCCTGCTCTGCAAGCTGTTCCAGCAGACCATTATAAGCAGCGTCCCGGCGGGCTGTCAGCTTGTGGATAAAAGCCAGCGCTGCATCGATCTGTTCGCCGCTGGTCATATTCGTCTTATTTTCCCGTGCGTTTTTGTCCAGCAGCATCTGGTCTTGCAAGCTGCCGATGCGCACCATGAAAAATTCATCCAGATTGCTCTGGAAAATCGACAAAAAACTCAGCCGTTCACACAACGGCAGACGGGAATCCTCTGCCTCCTCCAGAACGCGTTCGTTGAACCGCAGCCACGAAAGCTCACGGTTTGCATAGCAATGATAGGTGTTTTCCATATTCCTCTTCCTTTTCTCTGACCGGAATGCTTCGGATTGCATGATACAAACGTTTTTATTGTACCGTGCAAATGTAAAATCAGAAATCAGGAATGTGTCTGGAATATGTAAAATCGCTTCTGCACACAGATTTTACCGCAATTTGATTGCAACCGCCTCGAAATCATCTTACAATAGTAGATACTTTCTTTTAATATATGAATCGGGGGCAGAGAACCATGACGTATAAAGACATCAAACACAATGAGGAAGTCAACGAACTGCTGAAAAAAGGCAACCAGAATCTAGGCCTGCTGGGCTACACCGAGCACTCACAAGCCCATTGTGTCCGGGTGGCAGAGACCGCCGCCCACATCCTGAAAAAATTCGGCTATCCGGAGCACGACATCGAGCTTGCCCGGATCGCAGGCTATATGCACGACATCGGAAACGCCATCAACCGCAGCCGTCACGCCGAATACGGCGGGCTACTGGCCAACGAGATTCTGAAGCAATATGACCTGAGCGTCCCGGACCGCATCACCATCGTGTCCGCCATTTCCAACCACGATGAATCCACCGGCGGGGCCGTGGATCCCATCTCGGCAGCACTCATCATCGGCGACAAGACTGATGTGCGCCGCAGCCGTGTGCGGGAAAAGCCCAAAGCATCCTTCGACATCCATGACCGGGTCAACTATGCGGTCACAGACCAGACCCTGAAGATCAACACCGAGAAAAAAGTCATCTCGCTGAATCTGCAAATCGACACCGATATTTGCAGCATGTACGAATATTTTGAGATTTTCCTGCAGCGGATGCTGATGTGCCGCGGGGCTGCCGATATGCTGGGAGCAACCTTCAAGTTGACGGCCAATGGGGCCAAAGTTCTTTAATGTGTGGCCATCTCCGCAAAGAACAGGAACTAGCCTTTATAATAAAAAACAAAAAGTCCCGCCTGAAAGTAAAGCCTTCACTTTCAGGCGGGATGTCTTTCAATATGACTGCTATGG
>ULTP01003038.1_pt1 | contig 11446 bp, 6 predicted proteins | sample 1957721 | NCBI WGS metagenome assembly ULTP01 (sample SAMEA4835737, study PRJEB28245) | human gut metagenome | biome: gut microbiome; material: fecal sample | place: Denmark | collected 2008 | reverse complement strand
TCTAGCCAGTCTGCCGAGCAGGAGCTGTTCAGTAGAGCCATTGCTGTAAGTATGTATATATGAATTCGTTTCATTATGTTGTTTATTTAGTTAGAATGATAGGGATGTTAGAATGATAATTGAGCTCCGAAACTGAAAGTACGCATGGCGGGAGCCTCACAAAAGACTTCACCGTTAACGGGTGTTTCGGGGTCATACTGTTTCCATTTGGCCCAGGTCAGCAGATTATTTCCCGAGAAATATACCCGTACTTTGTCAATCATCAGCTTTTGAGTCCACTGGTTGGGCAGTGTGAAGCCGAGGGTAAAGTTTTTCAGGCGTAAATGATCGGTACTGTGGATATAGCGGGACGAGTTGGTGGAAGTAGCCGGTTCACCATATACGAAACGTGGGGTATCCGTCTGATCTCCGGGCTTTTGCCAACGGTTCATCATGTATGCGGGCAAGTTGTATCGTGAACTGTAGATGGAACTGCTGCCGTTTTCAATATAAGTTCCCAGTTTGTCGAACGAGTAACCGCCCAGTGAATAAGTCAGTGTAAAGGTCAGGTCTATCCATTTGTAATTCAGAATATTGGTGAATCCTCCCGATACTTTGGGAGTAGCGGTCTTGTACGGAATGGATTCTGCTTTGGCAGCATCGGTGGTGAGTTCCCGATTGTAGCTTCCGTCCTCATTTTTTGTATTCAGATAATATTGGGCAGAACCGGTCAGCGGGTCTACTCCGGCAAACTCTTTTACATAAAACGTATGATAGGGGAGTCCCACTTTATGGATGAACCATGTTCCCTCAATCGTCTGGTCTAATAGTCCGTTGAGTGAAACGATCTTATTCCGGTTATGGCTCAGGTTGAAAACACTGGTCCAGTTAAAGTCGTTGGAAACAACATTCAGCGTACGCAATTCAAACTCTACTCCCTTGTTGTTCAGGCGTCCGATGTTGCTTAAATAACTGGTAAATCCGGTAGTGGCGCTGATGGGGAGACTGTAAAGCAAGTCTTTGGTATCCCGGTTGTAATATTCCAGACTCGCAAAAATACGATTGATAAATGAAAGATCGATGCCCAGATTCAGGCTGTAATTCTTTTCCCATGTCAACAGATCATTGGGTTGTGCCGATTCATACGATCCGGCTGCCTCCATGTAGTTTTCTCCATAACTGTACAATCCTTTGTAGCCGTAGTATGAACCGGGCTGATTTCCGTTTACACCATACGAGGCACGTATTTTGACATCACTCAGAACCGGCTTTACGGCTTTCATGAAATTCTCGTTGCCTAAATGCCACATACCTGACACAGACCAGAAATTTCCCCAGCGGTTGTTGGGTGAAAGGCGTGAACTTCCGTCGCGACGGTAACTTCCGGCGATGTAGTAACGGTCGTCATAGTCATAATTCAGTCGTGATAGATAAGAAATCATCCGATAGGCTTGGGTGGCAGACTTAAAACTGTTCAATACGGCGGCATTATCTGGTTCTGTCAGTTTATCACTGGGGAGTTTGGACTTTTCACCCGAAGCGTGGTCTGTCTGGTAGCTTTCTATTTCATAAGCCGCCAATACATCGAGATGATGTTTGCGGGCGAAAGTACGCACATAGTTCAGTGAGGTCGATGAGATCAGTTTGCCGTATTCAATGAAGCCTTTGGCTGTCTGGGCGTCGCTTCCGCTTTTAGGACCTGCCGAGCTCAGAGGGTTATAGTAGCGTGAATCCTTCTGGATAGTATAATCATAGCTTAATGTCTCTTTTAGTTTGAGACCTTTGATCGGCTCTATCGCTGCGTAACCGGTTGAAAACATACGTGTCATGCGCACACGGTTGTAATCGGTGAGTATGTCGCGCAACGGGTTCAAGCTGGTGCCGTCATAAGCTCCTACGTAGTTTCCTTCTTCATCACGCACCACCATGGAAGGGGTCATGGTCATGGCTACGCACAGGAAAGGGTTGATGGATGATCCGCGTTCCTCATTCATTTCCTGATTCATTTGCGAGAACATCATATTTGCTCCTACTTCCCCGTATTTGCCGACTTTCTGCGTCATGTTCAAGCGCGCAGAGTAACGGTCCAGGCTGGAGTTTTTGGCCAATCCTTCCTGATTGTTGTAGCCGAGCGAAGCATAGAATGTAGAACGGTCGTTACCGCCGGAGACGGAAGCTTCATAACTCTGATGCATAGCGGTGCGGAGCAGCTCTTTTCGCCAGTCCGTGTATCCCATGGCCGGCTTATATGCATATGTGCCGATATTGGAATTGGCATATTCATTCGGAGACTCCATACCGTTGTCTATTGCGTAATTCAGCAATCCTTCATAGAGCAGTTCTTCCCGTTGGTCACCGTTGAGGGTAGGGCGGAAGTCGACAGCCGCATGAGAGAAGCCGCCTGACACGTTCAAGTCCACACGTACCTTTCCGGTATTTCCTTTTTTAGTTGTAATCAATATGACGCCATTGGCGGCGCGGGAACCATACAGGGAAGCCGCTGCCGCATCTTTGATTACAGTCACGTTTTCAATATCCGACGGATTCAGTGTACTCATTATATTGGTCTTGGAGTTGTTCATATATGCTGCATCAGGACCACCGGAACTCATACTCCCGGAAGTAACCGGTACTCCATCAATGACAAACAAAGGTTCCTGTGAAGCGTTGAACGATCCCATTCCTCTGATGCGAATACTTTGGTTGGCGCCCGGTTGACCAGAACTGCTGGTTATTTGTACACCGGTAGTCATACCTTGCAACTTTTGCTCAACGCTCATCACAGGCACTTCTTTCAGCATGTCTGTACGCAGCGTATTGGCCGATCCTGTGAACGAGGATTTGGAGAAATTACCATATCCTGTTACTACTACTTCGTCAATATCCATCGTTTCGGGGATCAGTACTATTTTGAGTTCTTTCTCTCTGCGGGGGACGCGTATTTCCTGTGTCTTCATTCCCACATAGGATACGACCAGCAGCTTGGTTCCGGTTTCCACGGACAACTGAAACTGACCGTTGATATCGGTAATCACTCCTTTGGTGGGATTCCCCTTTACACTGACGGTGGCACCGATAAGTGGTTCATTATCCTCTGATGATATAACAACACCGGATATGTTCAGTTGCTGAGCGGATGCATATGAAATACTCAACAAACAAAACAGTAAGCTAAAACATAATGTTAACCTTTGATTAATCTTCATACTTTTATATTTAAAAATACATTTGCTATAAAGTCGATACAAAGGATATACCAATAGGATATAAAGAAATGCTGAAAAGATAAGATACAGATTAACAGCGGGGTTGAAAAAAATGATATTATTGGGGAGGTGTGGAAAAATGTGGAAAGGTGTGGAAAATATCCCCAATCATTGGTACGATAAATAGCATGGCTATATGGATTATCGTACCGATAATGATTGGGGATATAGATATTCACTGTGTAGGCAGCATTCGCTCCTATGTTCAGATAAACGTCAGTTTCTGCGGTAATTCAGATAAACTTCTGCTATAGGCATGATAAACGTAGTGTTCAAACAAGTTAATCTAATCGGCAGATGGATTTACAGAATTACTTAAAGTTCACACTTTGGCATCCGCTGCCCTCCGATGTAAAGTCCCTTCACTTTTAGGTTCATGATTCCTGAAAATGTTGAAGATGGATGTGCTATCGGTTTTACAAAATAGATGTTTTTCATCACAAAATTTTGTATCATCTGGTTGTTGTCTACCATAGTTTGGATAAGAGCCCATTTATTTCCCGGTTTCCAGAACGAACAATTTTTAATTTCGATCTTTTCATATAAAGGCCAAGAAGTGGAACTATTGTAGTTCACGAATCGGATGTCTCCACTACCATTTCTGCCGACTATTGCATGATAATTATCAAAATAGAAGCCTTTTAGTAGTCTGCCGCACGTGTCGGTTTCAGGATTGTTGCTCTTGGTATTGATTCCTGCGCGTATACAGTGGGCTAAGCGTGTCCATCCGATGGCATTGCTAATACGGATGTTCTCGGTATCGGAGTTGCTCCAGTTGAGGCGATCTTTGTTGTAGATACCTGCAGCCGCGAAAGTATTTCGTATTTCTGCCGGATTTGCGTCCGTATTGGTTAAATTGATGGATTTGTTTTCAGTGTAGGTGCGTCTCGGAAATTCATTCGAGGGATTATAATGACCAGTTGCAAACGCATCGTCATTTCCTAAAGTAATGGAGCCATTGACTGTGATGTTCTTGCCACTTGAAAGATTGAGTCCGTCAATCCATCCATGATTGTAGGGAGAAAGGCCTTTTATGTTGTTCAGATTAATGTCCACGACATCATGTGTTTCCCAATTCCATTGCTGAGAATCTCGCATATATGTATCATTAAATGTGATGTTGTTTGATTTCTTTATCACTACACCACCTTGATGTGGGGTGTTTTTTGCGTCTTTTCTGTCGGTTGAGAAAGAGAGGCAGCCTTGCCCATCATGTATGCCACGACCGGAAATTGTTATATAGCTGGAGTAGGCAATGTATATTGCAGGCTCGATAGCTTCTCTACATTCTTTCTGACGGTTTATCATGAGTGCATTTTCGTCGGTATAAACGAAAAGAGGTTTTCCACCATTGTTGGCGTCTCCGTTCCAGTTGTGTATTTTAAGTCCCGACCAGAGATAGACACCGGCGGGGATGTATAGTGTATTGAGTTCGGGTGTATTTTTGATTTTTTCCAAAGCCGCTTGTAGTGCATCAGAGAGGTCGTTGCTGTCTCTTGCTCTTAAGTTGGGGAAGGCTACTCTTTTGCTTGTATATGAGACGAACCGACCTGCTTCGTGATTCCAGGTGAATAATCTTCCATCATTAAGACTAGCGTCTGTAACGCTCCCCGCAGGGCGGCAGATCTGTCCGACTGAGTCCGTAATTGGATTTTTTCGCAGATAGTTTTCAGAAAACGTCTTGAAATTAAGTACATTGGGGGCAGAAAGCGAGGGTTGCTTTGCTGGTTCCTCCAGAGGGTCGTTTATAAGCGTAAGTTGCGGGTTAGTTGTGGAGGCATCTTGCGGATCATCCCCGTTGATAATCACTATGGCATATGGCAAGTCTTTCACCATTTCGAATGTGAGTGTTTTTCTGTCAGCACTGATCGCAAGCGCCTTTTGTGGATAAAAGCGCACTGGGTGGATAGTAACACTGTTGATCTCGGTCCCTCCTATGATATTGATCTCAATTTTAGGTGTCAAGCTGTTTGAGGCAAAGCGGGCAACATCCATATTATGCCCTTGATTTCCGTTAACAGTATTGTCGTAACGGATGGCAGGTACACTAACATTTGCGACTTTCACACCAAATCGTGCGGATATAACGTCATTTCTTACATGTGAAGGGTAGGCTACTCCGCTCGGTCCTGTGGCTGGGATGGTAAATGGTGTGTATGCATGTACGATATTGTTTTGTGCATACAAAGGTACTTCTGTCAATAAGAATAACATTACTGTCAGAATGTTGCAAAATAAAAAATTTCTATTCATAAAATTATTTATATAATAACTATTATTTATTTCAATTTATAGGTTTACAAAGAACGGAATTTTTTTTGAGAGTAATTAGGCTGAAAAGACACAGGGGGTATCCTTTTACGTTGCATTGCTTAAAAAAAAGAATTATGATTCAAATTAACCTATAAAATGCAATAAATAATCCCGAAGGTTTTATTCAACCTTGCATTATAAAATTGAAAAATAGAAGGGCAAAGAATCTGTAAGAGCGGTTTCACTGAACGATACAAAACATGTATTTGTCGGATGAACTTTATTTTTATCATAAACATATTAGCATTTGTTTTTAAAACATCCTATACAGTAAGGAGTTATCTCTCTATCTTTGTTTGTTTGCCGATATGAAAATCAATTACTGAAGATTTCTCACAAAACCGGACTGTTTGGGTTATTGACAGAGAATTCAGGAGAATTTTTTATATGGTGGAGTGATAATCTTGAAATGGAATATTTGCAGGCATCCAAATATACCATACCTTCTGCTGATCGAAGTTGGGACGGTTGGAGCAATCTTATAGGGTATATGCAACTATACATAATATTAATCTTTAAAAGAGTCTGGTATCAATGAAGTTTGCTGAGTATTGACCTTTGTGTTGGCACGGATGGTGTTTATTGTTTAAAGCCGACTATGATAATCATAATATAAAGAGATATAGTATGAGATAAAAAAACATTTTATGGTATAATTTGAATAATATAACACCATGATAGGAAATATACTACTTTTTGCTTCAATATGAATGAAGGAGCTACATCTAAATTAGTCATTTTTGCTCCCATAAATTCCTAATAAAGAAGTTAAATGAGAAGAATAATTTGCTTACAGTTATTGATATGGTTGGGCTTTTTTTCACTGGTAGCTCAAACATTGAATATTTATCCTATTCCCAAAGAGTTGATCTATAGCAAGCATAATGATGACTTTACAGTTTCAGTACGTTTACCCGGAAAAGAGTGGCAGGATCTATATGAGTATCGTGTTTTGGTAGATATGGATAACCCACAACCGGCCTCGATGGTGCAATTTGACTTCTCCGGCAGGGTGGAACTTCGCATAAGACCTAATAATCAAATGATTCATAAAGTAAAGATACGCCCCTTGTCAAAAGGAATTGAGTATACAGTACGTGAAAATATGATTTATTTCTCTTTGGATAAACCCGGAAAGTTCTCGATAGAGATTAATGAAAATAGAGTAAACAACCTGCATGTATTCGCTAACGAACCAGAGACAGAAGTGCCCAATTCAGATGATCCTGGAGTGGTCTATTTTGCTCCCGGATTTCACCGTCCAAAAGATTTGCCGGGAAATGCATTTACTATATCTTCCAATACTACTGTTTATCTAGCTCCCGGGGCAGTTGTGAATGGAAAGTTTATCTGTAATAATGTTGAAAATGTAAGATTTATAGGCCGGGGATATATTGATAATCCGGTACGTGGATTTGAGTTTACGCATAGTAAGAATATAGAGATAAATGGTATTACAGTTATCAATCCTGATCATTATACCGTATTGGGAGGAGAAGTAGACGGATTGAAGATTAATAACCTGAAAGCGTTCAGTTGCAAGGGGTGGAGCGATGGCATTGACCTTATGAGCTGCAAAAATGTAGAGATTAAAGATATATTTATGCGAAACTCTGATGATTGCATAGCTCTTTATGCACATCGCTGGACATATTATGGGAATGTAAAAAATATAAAGGTATCTGACGCTATTTTATGGGCCGATGTGGCACATCCGATAAATATCGGAGGGCATGGTAAGGGAAACATTCTAGAGGATATTACTTTCTCAAATATAAATATACTACAGCATGATGAAGATGACAGGTTATATCAAGGCTGTCTTTCTATTAATGTGGCTGATGATAATGTTGTTCAGAATGTAAACTTTGAAAATATTTGGATTGATAATATTGAAGAAGGTCAGCTTTTTAATTTTAGGGTATTATATAATCCAAAGTATAGCGTATCACCCGGAGGTGGTATTCAAAATATTAAAGTCAAAAATATATATTATACTGGATATGGGGAAAATCCGTCAATAATTGAAGGGTATAGTAAGGAGCGTTTAATAAACAACATTACTTTTGAGAATATAATAATTAATGGAAAACAAGCCGGTATACTAGAAGATGCCAATATAAAAGTTGGAAAGTATGTTGAAAACCTAACGTTTCGGTAAGTCAATTTTCATGAATAAAAAATCAGTTATATATAATGAGAACAATTTATTTATTTTTTAGCTTCTTCATACTATCTATATTTTCTGTCTTTGGATCTATAGTAGATGTAGAGAAAACGCATATAAGAATAACCTCCCCTGATAGTTTGATACATTTTCATTTTTATCAGCGGATGGATTCTGACGAACAATATCATCTTTATTATTCCATTTCGTACAAAGATAAAGTGACCATAAAAGAATCCCGAATGGGATTAGAACTTGATAATAAGGTCTGGGAAATGGCACTCGCAGAAGATATTCAACGAAAAGACAGATGGTATTACGATTTGATTTTTCGTACCGTCGAATATAAGAATTGTAGGAATAACTGGAAACCTCTTTATGGTGAACGTGGCTTGATTACAGATAATTGGAATGGTGCTCTTCTTAAATTTGAAAAGAGTAATAATTCGGGTTATTCCATGGATATTGAAATTCGAGTCTATAATGAAGGGGTTGCTTTCCGTTATCTTTTTCCTGAACATCCGAATGCTATTTACCATAAAGTCATAGCTGATGATACGGAATATACCTTCGAAAAGGGGGCACAGACTTGGTGTGCTTCGTGGGCACAGGGAATTTATAAGCAATTAAGCATACCCGAATGGAAAGGAATTTATGAACGTCCTATGACGATAGGGTTACCCAATGGATTATGGGTTTCTATAGCGGATGCTGATGTAGCTGATTGGTGTTTAAGCCGCTTTAAAAAAAATATTCAGAAACAAAATACAATATCAACGGATATGTATGATGTGGTTGATGTTGTGACTCCTGGAAAGACACCATGGAAAGCTATCTTGATAGCGGAAACACCAGGTAAGTTGCTTGATAATAATGATATGATCCTGAATCTGAATCAAGATTGCACACTTGATTTTAGTTGGGTGAAACCCGGCAAGATTCTGCGGGAAATAACGTTAACTACTGAAAATGCCATTGAGTGTATTGATTTCTGTGTGGAACACAATCTCCAATATATTTTATTTGATGGAGGCTGGTATGGTCATGCTACTACATTTCGGGCGGATGCGAGCTATGTGTCTGTACCAATTGATCTAGCAAAAGTGATTGCATATGGTAAGGAAAGAGGAATAGGTGTCTGGTTATATGTTAACCAACACGCTTTACAAAAACATGCAAAGACACTATTTCCTCTCTATAGGGAGTGGGGTATAGTAGGTTTAAAGTTCGGATTTGTACAATATGCAACCCACCGATGGTCAGTCTGGATGCATGATTTAGTTAAATTGGCCGCTGAAAATCAGCTTATGGTAAATATACACGATGAATATCGTCCCTCAGGTTTTAGCAGAACTTATCCTAACTTGTTGACCCAGGAAGGGATTCGGGGAAATGAAGAGTTTCCGGATGCAACTCATAATACCATACTACCATTTACCCGTTTGATTTCCGGTGCTGCGGACTATACTATTTGTTACTATGATAAACGGCTGAAAACAACACACGCTCATCAATTAGCAGCGTCAGTAATTTTTTATAGTCCGTTGCAAACATTATTTTGGTATGATAAGCCTTCTTTTTATAATAATGAGCCTGAAATTACTTTTTTTGAAAATTTGCCAACAGTATTCGATGATTCAACTGTGCTTTTGGGAGAACCGGGTAAACAAGTTTTTATGGCACGCCGGAAAAAAGATGATTGGTTTGTTGGCGGTATTACCAATAATAACGGTTCTAACGAGATAATTACATTAAACTTCTTAGAGCCGGATAAAACTTATTTGGCAATTGTGTACACCGATGATGAGAATGAGAGGACCTCAACTCATGTTAAATGTTCCAGTTTTCTAACGGATTCGTCACAACAAATGAAATTTAAATTAAAACCTAGTGGTGGAGTGGCTATTCATTTTGTTCCGGTGATGAGAGGTGAACGGATTAAATATAAGAAATATAAGGGGCAATGGTTGTGATATATAGTACGATTTTGCTCATGAATAGGAATATCCCATTTTTTGTGCTAAAATGTCCTTGTGTTTTTTTATCAGATGACTCATATTTGCAGTGACTAATTAAAGTGATGTTATGAAAAGCATGGAAACGAAAGCATATTCGATAATTGAAGAAGCGTATAAAGAATATTATCCGGTTATATACCGATATGTTAGATGCCGTATAAAATGTAAATATGAAGTTGAAGATCTAGTGCAAGACGTTTTTATGCGTTTGTTGGATTATGACAATATGCTTCAAAAATCTACCATTCAGTCTTTTCTTTTCACTATCGCACGTAATCTTGTGACAGACTATTTGCGCTGTTATTATAGAAAACAGGAAATGATATCATGCGCCTATGAAAATGCTATTGAATTTACTTGTGGACCTGAAGAAGAAATCATTGTTAAAGATTTACTTTTCATGGAAAAAATGAGGTTAAGTGTATTTCCGCAACAACGTCAAAGGGTTTATTCCATGAGCCGATTTGAGGAAAAAACACTAAGTGAAATTTCAAAAGAACTTCAATTGAGCATGAGTACAGTAGAAAATCATCTGTTTATAGGCAGAAAAATTATGCGTAATTATATTCGAATGTGCATTTAAGTGAATATATAATGCATCAATATGATTGGTGCGATAGTAATTTATTGCATCGTGTATAGTAATTGTTTAAATGTTGGACTGACAAAATCATTTATACAGGGAACGTGAAGGTATTCTTGCATATATGATTTAGTATATTTTAATTTTATACAGTCAATTTAAAATTAGTGTTAATTAATATTTTGTTAAACATCAATCTTGTACAATGAAGAAAAAGATTTTAAAATGCTGTATGGTAAGTGCCCTGCTTCTTACTTCTACTGTGTATGCACAGCAGATTCAGAATATACGGGGTATGGTTGCCGATACTGATGGAAAGCCCTTATCAGGGGTGGTAGTCCAAGTGCCGGGGACGAAAAAGCAAGCATTAACGGACGTGGACGGCTATTTTGATTTACCGATTACAGAGGGAACGAAACTTAGTTTCTCTCATCCTGATTTTTACTCTCAGGAGACATGTTACAAGAAAAAAGGACGTTTCATTGTCCAGATGGCTTCACGTGCGATGCCCGGTCCGGAAGATAAAGAGATAGTGGTCGACCGTTTACGGGGGACTTCTAAGAAAGGAGAATTGACAGAAACAATTGGTTTTATAAATGGGACGTCAGTTACATCCACTCCTACTTATAATTTTTTAGGGGCTATACAAGGAAGGATGCCGGGGCTGAATATTTATCGTCAAGGTGGTGATATGCCAGCTGCTTATGGATGGAAAGTACGTAATTCACGTACGAATTTATTTTTAGTGGATGGAATTGAACGTGACTTTTACACTATGGACCCAGATCAAATCGAAAGCGTACAGGTGTTGAAAGATGGACTTTCTACCGTGATGCTGGGACAACGTTCTGCTGCAGGTGTCATTAATGTGATAACAAAGAAAGGTAACGTAGGTCGTCCTAGGTTTTCATTTACTGCCGAAACAGGTTTTGAAAAAGCGTTAAAGCTGCCGGATTTGCTTGGAGCCGTAGATTATATAACATTAGTGAACGAGGCCTATGCTAACGATCTCCGTGAACCGGGAGCTTATATTGAGGCCTATAATCCGGCAATTATAGAGAAATACCGGAATAAGGAGAATCCTTACCTTTATCCTGATGTGGACTGGTATGATGAGTTG
>ULTP01072714.1_pt1 | contig 11452 bp, 13 predicted proteins | sample 1957721 | NCBI WGS metagenome assembly ULTP01 (sample SAMEA4835737, study PRJEB28245) | human gut metagenome | biome: gut microbiome; material: fecal sample | place: Denmark | collected 2008 | reverse complement strand
TAATATTCTAACAAACTCTAGCAAATTTTTCATATAATGTTAAATCAGATTATATTATTTCTTTTATATCTACTATACTATTTTTAGTTTTCTTTTATACATATTAGTATTCTATGAAAGGATTGCTAAATCTTATGTTTCAAAAATATTTATCATTTTATTTTATGTTTCTATTTTTTATAATTTTTATTATATGCTTAGTCATATTTCCATCAATTTTAAAGAATAGTGATATTATTGTTGCTGAACCTGATAACTTTATATGGCCAACACCAAATTATTATACAATAACATCTAATTTTGGTTATAGAAAAGCTCCAACTGGTGGTGCTTCTACTCATCACTCTGGTATTGATATTGGTGCTCCTGAAGGAAGTAAAATTCTATCTATTTGTGATGGATATGTTAGTTTTGTTGGATTTAAAGGTGCTGGTGGATTTACAATAACAATTGATTCTTCCCCTTACACAATCTCTTATTGCCATGTTAACCCCAATATTACTGTTCAAATTTCTGAATTTGTATCGAAAGGTGAAATTATTTCAAAAGTTGGACCGAAATATGTTGAAAATGTTCCAAATAATCCATATCATGATTCTACTGGAAAATCTACAAATGGTGCTACAACAGGTCCCCATCTGCATTTAACTATAAAAAAAGAAGGTCAACTAATTGACCCTCTAAGTATTATAAAATTAATTAATAATTAATTAGCGATATATTTTTTGACTTTTTATAAAATATAAAAACTTAAATTTTTAGTTTTTAAATTAATATAATAAATATAAGTTAATTTATATTTTACATTATGTCATCACTATCATCATTCTCATCGTCTAGTTCATCATCTTCATCTTCATCAAATTCCCAGTCTAATTCTATCATATTTTTACATTCTGGGCATTCAATTTCAGAATCATGTTCAAATGAACTCACCATAATATTTGCATTACAATATGGACAAGTCACAGAAAAAAATTCCTCATCACTTTCATCAAAGATTTCATCTTCTAGACCTGTTAGTCTTTGTTCCAAATCTTTAAGTCTCGTATTACAAATTTTAAGTCTTTTTTCGTAATCAAGTTCTAACTTATGAATTTCATCTAAATACACTAAAGTTAATTCTGTTATAACCATTTTAGCATATTTAGAATCTGACTTACTTTCCATATTTTTATCTAATTCTTCAATAACTTCATTAAATTTTTTATCAAGCATTGAATTTTAAGTTCCTCCTATAGTCTTTCCATATATAGACCAGTTCTTGTGTCTATTCTAATTACATCTCCAATATTTACAAATAAAGGTACAGAGATTTCTAAACCATTTTCTAAAGTAGCTGGTTTTCCAGATGTTGTTGTTGTGTTTCCACTAAATCCTGGTTCTGTATATGTAACTTCTAATTCAACAAACATTGGTGGTTCTACATTGAATACTTTTCCTTTTATTGATTGCATTGTTACATTCATATTCTCTTTTATGTATTTTAATGCATCACCTATTTGTTCTTCGTTTAATGGAATTTGTTCATATGTTGTGTTATCCATAAAATAATATAAATCTCCATCATTGTATAAATATTGCATTTCTCTTTTTTCAATTTCTGCACCTTGTAATTTTTCTGATGGATTGAATGTTCTTTCAATTACAGCTCCTGTTACAACATTTTTCATTTTTACTCTAACGAAAGCTGCTCCTTTTCCTGGTTTTACGTGTTGAAATTCAACTACTTTAAATACATTTGAATCTAATTCGAATGTTGTTCCGTTTCTTAAATCTCCTGCCATGTATACGTCTGCCATATTTTTTACCTCTTTTCCTAAATTTTCATACTAAACTATTTTATATACTAGCACATTTTTGCCCTAAAATCAAGACTTTAATGTAACTTTAATATAATCTTTACTACATTTTGTTAAATTTTCACATCCATTTTCTGTTACCAAAAAAGTATCTTCTATTCTTATTCCTAATTTTCCTTCTTCATAAATTCCTGGTTCTATTGCAAGTATCATATTTTTCTTAATATTTTGATCCATTTTTGAACGCAAAACAGGATTTTCATGAATTTCCATTCCTACTCCATGTCCAAAAGCATGCATAACTTCATATTTTTTTTCTTTATATGTTGCTTCAACATCTTTTAGTATTGGTTTTATATTAACGCCATCTTTAAATTTTTCATAAATTTCTTTTTGAATATTAAAAACAAATTGATATTCTTCTTCATAAATATTATTTGTTCCAACAAATACTGTTCTCGATAAATCTGAACAATATCCATGATATTTTGCACCTATATCAAAAAGTAGAATATCTCCATTTTTAATTTTTCTATCTGATGGAACAGCATGTGGCATTGAAGCATTTTCTCCACTAGCAACTATTGAATCAAAAGCTAATCCATCAGCACCTTGCATAATCATATGTTTTTCAATTTCAAATGCTACTTGCTTTTCTGTCATCCCTTCTTTTATATTTTTTATAATATATTCAAAGGTGTTATCTGTTATTTCACAGGCTTTTTTTATACACTCTATTTCTTCTTCCTCTTTTATTGTTCTTTGTCTTTCTATAATACCTTCTGTTTCTACAAGATTTACTTTAAACATTTGTAAATAATTTTGATAATTTGCGTAAGTAACAAAATTTTCTTCAAATCCTACATTTTCACAAATCATGAAAAATCCTTCATAATCATATTTACTTACATTTTTACCATCATATGCTATAATTTCGTCTTCTATTGTTAAATTTTTGTTAACATCTTCGATATATCTACTATCTGTAATAAATACATTTTCTTTTGGAGCTATTACAAATATTCCTTCTGCACTTAATCCTGTTAAATATTTGATGTTAATAGGATTTGAAACTATCATTCCATCTAAATTTAGAGATTTGATTTGGTCTCTAAGCCATCTAAGTCTTACATTCATAATTACCCCTCCTTATGTTTCAATTAAAATTTCATTTTGTAGTTAAAAATAAGTTTAATATTTTTTATAATTTATTTTCATACTAACTATTCTAACTAAAAGTAATTTTATATATTAATTATATTTGTTCTTTTGATATTCCAGTATTCTGTATTAGCCAATTCCTAATAATTTATTACTCAACATTTTACAAAAACCAAAGAAAGCTAAAAATACAGTATTAGTTGGAGCAAACATACAGAAAATTGAAGCTAATACTAAAAATGGTCCAAATGGAATGTATTCATCTTTTTCCTTTTTTATAGCTCTTATAGCTAATATTAAAATTGACAATATTGCAGCTATAAAAAATGCTAATAATGAAATTTCTGCTGTAGTTCCTACTCCAAAAAATAATCCTACAGCTCCCATAAATTTAACATCACCAAGTCCCATTGCTTCTTTTCCAGCAATTAATCCTCCTAATAATGTTATTCCTATAAAAATACCTGCACCAGTTAACATTCCTAATAACATATCTTTTGCTATATTTATATTATTTATTCCATATAGAAATGTTAATATTAATCCTGTTTCAAAAATCGTTAGATTCAAACGGTTTGGTATTATTCTATGTTTTAAATCAACAAAAAATGCACTCAATAGCATAGGAGTTAAAATTAAAAATTTAATTAAATCTAAATTTTTATATAATTCACTCTTTATTCCAAATTTATATAATAATGCAACATACAAAATTGCTGTTAAACACATTAAAATATAATTATTTTCAAGTCCTTCTTTGTTTGCTTTGAAAAAATCTTTTGAAAAAATCTTTTTTTCTTCTGAAAAGCATTCATTACACCATGCAATAAATTTTCCAATAATAAAACCTATAACTGCTATTATTAAATATAAAATTATGTGTACATCATTAAAATACATTTTCTTTTTCCTCTAATCTTTCGTATTTTGTTTTTTTAAATATTTTTGTATAATTTTTTCTTCTATTGGTCTTTTCCATTTTGTAATTATTAAGTCTTTTTCATTAATTGGTTTTACTAGTATTGAAAACATTTTTGAACGATTTGCACCAATAACATCAGTAAAAATTTGGTCACCAATTACTCCTATATTTTCATTTTCAATTCCTAATATTTTTTGAGCTTTTTTAAAGCCTCTTTTAAGTGGTTTCGTTGCGAAAAATATATATTGTATATCTAATTTTTTTGCAACAGTTTCTACTTTATCTTTTTTATTACTATTTGATACAATTATACATTTTATATTATTTTTCTTAATTTCTTCAATCCAAGCTTCTAAACCTGGTAACATATTTTTGTTATAATCTATTAAAGTATTATCTACATCTAATATTAATCCTTTAATATTATTTTTTTTTAAATAATCAATTGTAATGTCTGTTATTTTTTCACAATATAATTTTGGATATAACTGCATTAAAATCTTCCTCCATCTTTTATTACATTATATTATCAATATGTTTTAGTTTTGTCAATTATATCGCTTTTATATTTTGATTTTACTTAAAAAATATCACTTAAAACATCTTTATTCTTGTTACAATTTCCTTTACTTTAGAAAGTTACCTTTAACTTTTTACTTAATAATCTTATTTGCAAAATATATGTTTACCAATTGTTATAACTTGTGGCCTAGACCAAATCCAACTTGAAGTTGCAGTATTTGGATTAAAATAATATATACATCCTGATGTTGGATCCCACCCATTTATAGCATCTTGCGCAGCTTTTCTAGCTGTTGCATTTGGTGTTAAATTTATTTGTCCATCAGATACTGCTGTGAAAGCTCCTGATTGGTATACTACTCCAGAAACTGTATTTGGGAATTTTGAACTAGCAACTCTATTTAGCACAACTGCTGCAACAGCAACTTGTCCTTTATATGGTTCTCCTCTTGCTTCTGAATATACAACTTTAGATAATAAATTTAAATTACTATTATTACTTGTACTTCCAGATGAGTTTGAACTACTATTAATTCCTAAAGCTTTTAAAGTTGCTGGCCCTGCAATTCCATCTACTGTTAAACCGTTTTTTCTTTGAAAATATTTTACTGCAGAAAGAGTTTGTGAACCATATATTCCATCAACATTGCCACTATAATATCCCCAATTTTTTAATTTTTGTTGAATTTGCTTTACTTCATTTCCTCTTGAACCATATTTAGATAAAGCATATACTGTTGAATATGTGCTTTGAACTATTCCAATTAAAATTAATAATATACAAAGCATTGCAATTATTCTTAAAATTTTCTTCATTTTTATTTTGTATGATTTTATTTATTATTAAGCTAAATTGAATCATACTCTCCTTTCTAAATTTGATTTATCTTATTAATTTTTTCCAGTTATAACTAGCTTTTCCTTATTTTAAAATTTTATTCCATATTTTATCTTTGATATTGTAATATAGTTGTAATATTGTTATTAAAATTTAATGTTTTTTTCTATTTTTATAAGCTTTTTTTATTGAAATTTTTTTAATTTATTATTATAATGTAGAAAATAAATGATATATGTAGGAGAAAAAATATGGAATTTACAAACGAAATTTATTTTAATGACAAATTAGTAGAAAACAAAACTGCTAAAATAAATTACAATGGAAGACTTGTACGTGAAGGATCAAATGAAATAACAATGGTTTATGGATTTGGTAGTAATTGGGATCACACTCAAGAAAAGGCTATGAACAAATCTAATAATGGTTTTGAAACAGAAATCAAAATTGAACAATTTGATACATTAAATTTCTGTTTTAGAAATGAAAATTACAATTGGGATAACAACAATTCTTTTAACTATATCTCACCTATTGAAAAACAAGAAGAAATATCAAATATAGTTGAAGAATCAACTACTGAAAAAGAAATTGAAAATAAAGAAGAAAATCTTTCAAATGCTCAATTAGAATTAAATAATTTAGAAAATGAAATTTCTTTATTATTTGATGAATTATTCTCATTACCAGATGATAATGTACAAACAATTGAGCAACAATCTAAAAAAGCAATTACTCCTTCTTTTATACCTTATAAAGAAGAAAAAGCAGAAAGTAAAACAAATAATTTCGACTTAGATGCTTTAATCGAAGAAATTTTAAGTCCAGTTATTGCAAATTCAGATTCTGCTACAACTTTAATAGAAAATGTTGTTCCAAAAATTGAAGAACCAGTTACATTAGAATTTAAAGATGATGAAATTTCCGATTTCCCTACTCATGTACAAAAAACATCTACTTTAGTAGAAGATATTTTAGTTCCATATTATCAAAATACACAAGAACAATCTTTAAATAATAAAGAAGCAAATTTCGATTTAGATAATTTAATTGAAAACTTATCTACACAAACTGAAGAAATAAAAGAAACACCTGTAACACCTTCTTTCAGTAAGATTGAAAACATTGAAGAATTGTTTGAACAATCACCTGTAGTTGAAACTGTTACAGAAAACATCAATAAAATCGAAACAAACGAAGTTCCAGTACAAGAAAATAAAAAAGATTTTACAATTATCGAAGATGAAGAAACAGAAGAATTTATTAACGAACCATCTTTATTAGAAGAAGTTGTTCATCAAAAAGAAGATTCAAGGGTTGAAGAAAATGTTGCCTTATCAGTTGTTAAGAGTGAACAAAATGATTTATTAATAAGTCCAAGAAAATTAAACAAATTCTACTTCTTAAAGAAAAAAGTAAAATTAGCATTTTATAAAGCTTTAGTTGCAGTTCCAAAATTTTTACAAAAACAATTTAATTCATCAGATAATAATTAATATTATAAAAAAAATAAACATCATAAAAAAAACTAACTTTTTCAAGTTAGTTTTTTATTTTTTAGAAAATTCCAACAATGTTCTCATTTTCATCTAAATCTATTTTTTCAGCAGATGGTATTCTTGGTAATCCTGGCATTGTAAATATCTTTCCAGATTTTGCAACTATAAATTCTGCCCCATTTTTTAATGTTATTTCATTAATATGTATAGTAAAAGGTTCATCACAAAGTAAATTTTTAGCATTGTCAGAAAAAGAATATTGTGTTTTTGCTATGCATACTGGAAAATGTGATAATCCCAATTTTTCAATATTTTTAATCTCTTCTTCTGCTTTTTCTGAATATTCAACATTTTCTGATCCATAAATTTTAGTAGCAATTTTGTTTATTTTAGTTTTAATCGAATCTTCTAAATCATATACAAATTTAATTTTTTGTGATTTTTGAGATAAATCTACAACTTTTTTTGCTAAATCAATAGCTCCTTCTCCTCCTTTTTCCCAAACTTCTACTAAACTAATTTGTACATCATTTTCTTTTAATATCTGTGTTAGTAATTCAATTTCTTTTTCAGAATCACTTTTATATTTATTTATTGCAACAATTGTATTAATTCCCATAACATTTTTTAAATTATTTATATGCTTTAATAAATTATGAGATCCTGTTTTTAAAGCTTCTGTATTTTCTTGAGTACATTCTTCTATGCTTGCCCCACCATGATATTTTAAAGCTTTTAATGTAGCAACACATATTGCAACATCAGGATTTAAATTAGCTTTTCTAGATTTAATATCTACAAATTTTTCTGCTCCTAAATCTGCACCAAAGCCTGCTTCTGTAACAACAAAATCACCTAATTTTAGAGCCATTTTTGTTGCAACTACACTATTACAACCATGTGCAATATTTGCAAAAGGTCCTCCATGTATTATTGCTAAATTATGTTCTAGTGTTTGAACTACATTAGGATTAAACGCATCTTTAAGTAATACTGTTAAAGCTCCATCAGCTTTTAAATCTTTAGCTGTAATTGGATTGTCATCATTATCAAAGCCAACTATTATATTTCCTAATCTTCTTTTTAAATCTGTTAAATCTGTTGCTAAACAAAATATTGCCATTATTTCGGAAGCTACACTTATATCAAATCCATCTTCCCTTGGCACCATATTTTTTTCTTTTGATAATCCAATTTCTACTTTTCTAAGAGATCTATCGTTTAAATCTAAACATCTTTTCCAAATTACTTTTTTAAAATTTAATTTGTTACCATAAAAAATATGATTATCAATCATTGCTGATAATAAATTATTTGCAGATGTAATCGCATGAATATCACCTGTAAAATGTAAATTTATTTCTTCCATTGGAGCAACTTGTGCATATCCACCACCTGTAGCACCACCTTTTATACCAAAAACAGGTCCTAAAGATGGCTCTCTTAAAGCTAGTACTGCTTTTTTCTCTAATTTATTTAATGCATCAGCTAATCCAATTGCTACTGTAGTTTTTCCTTCTCCAAGTGGTGTTGGATTTATAGATGTGACTAAAATCAAACTTCCATCTTTTTTTTCATTTAAATTTTCTACTAATTTATTTTGAATTTTTGCTTTATATTTTCCATATTGTTCGATATATTTTTCATCAATTCCATATTTTTCAATAATTTTATTTATATTTTCTAATTTCACACTTCTTGCTATTTCTAAATCGTTCATCTTTTTACCTTTTTTGATATTAATATATCAAACCTTTCATATTTATTTAAAAAATTGCTCCTACAACAAAACCTATAATTGCTCCTACAAAAACTTGTACTGGTGTATGTCCTAATACTTCTACAAGTTTTTCTTGTACTTGAATTGTAGATAATCCAGGTGTTTCTATTATTTTGTTTAAAATACTAGCTTGCTTTCCTGCTGCTCTTCTAACCCCTGCTGCATCATACATAACAACAAAAGCCATTATTATTGATATAGCAAAAATACCACTATCAAATCCATATATTTTTCCTACGCTAGAAGACAATGCGCAAACAACAGCTGAATGAGAACTTGGCATTCCACCTGCTCCCATTAATCTTTTTAAATTTATTTTTTTGTTAACTACAAAGTCTGTTAAAAATTTAAATATTTGTATAAAAAACCATACACATAATGGTATTATTAAACATTTATTAGTTACGATTTGTTTAAATATGTCCATACTATTCTCCATTAAAAATTTTTAAGTGTATAATAAATTAATTTATACACTCAATATTAAAAATTATATTTTATTCAACAGTAAAATCTTCTTCTTCTCCTGTTTCTGCATTAATTAACATTGTAATTCTTTTTTCTGCACTCTCTAACTTTTCATTACATTCCTTAGATATTTTCATTCCTTTTTCAAACAATTGAACAGAATCATCTAATGTTAAATTATCTTTTTCTAGTTTATTTGTAATGTCCTCTAATTCTGTAATTAATTCTTCAAAATTTTTTTCACTTTTGCTCATAATTGCTCCTCAATTTTGTATATTTATAAGATTTTTTTAATTCAATAATTTAAAATTAATATAAATCTATTTGTCCTTTTTCTAAATCAACTTTATAATAAGAAATAACCTTACCAGATGTGCTACTTACTGTAACTATGTATTCATCATTACTATTTACATAGCAATCAAACAAAACAGTATTATCATCTCCCCAATTTTTCTTAACTAAATTTATTGCTTGTTCCTTTTTGTCTGTTGAATCTGTCAAGTTTCCAACTGGCTCTTTATTCTCAGAAACACTTGTGCTTGTGTTTTTTGAATTATTGCTTGAATTATTATTTGTAGAATTATTATTAACTGTTGAATTTGATGCATTTCCAGAATTTGTGTTTTCATTATCTGCACTATTTTCAACATTTGATGTATTATTTTCAGATTCATTGTTTATATTGTCAACATTATAATTTTTTTCTTCGATTTTTTTATTCATATCAAAAATCATATAAAATGTTGCGACAACTGCAATAACACATAATGCTGGTACGCATAATAATAACTTTCTTAAAAAACTACTTTGTTTCTTATTATTATTTCTTTTATTTTCCATTTTTTCTCTCCTTCTTTTGTTTTTAAATTTTATATTTTTATATTTATACTTTATATTTGTCTCTTATTATAAAACTAAGTAAAATTTAATCATCTGTTACTTTATTATAGCTTGTTTATCTCCATCTTGAAATCTTAAATTTACATTCATACCAGAACTTAAATCTTCTGCCTTTGTAATTAACTTTCCTTCAGATTCTGTTAAACAATATCCTCTTGTTAAAGTTTTTAAAGGACTTAATGTATCTAATTTTGTTATCCATTTAGTAGCGCTTAATTTTGAATCTTTTAATTTTTGTAATACTAAATTTTCCATTTTTCTGCATTTATTATCCACTAATACATATTGCTCATTTATGTATTGCTTTGGAAATTTATATGCTTTTGAATTCATACATTTTTCATATCTTAAACGCATTATTTGTGTTTTTCTACTTAATGCCATCTTTAATCTATCTTTGTATAAGTTTAAAGTATTTTCTAGTTCACTCACATCAGTCACAGCAAGTTCTGCTGCTGCAGACGGTGTTGGTGCTCTTAAATCTGCTACGAAATCTGCGATTGTAAAATCTGTTTCATGTCCTACAGCTGAAATTACAGGTAATTCTGAATCATATATTGCTCTTGCGACGATTTCTTCATTAAATGGCCATAAATCTTCTAGGGATCCTCCACCTCTTGCAACAATTAATACGTCTACCAATTTTTTTTCATTCATATCTTGTATGGCTTTAGCAATTTTTTCTGCTGCTCCTGGTCCTTGAACAGGTACTGGATAAAGTCTAATACATACATTTGGATTTCTTCTCGTAGATACATTTATAATATCTCTAATAACAGCTCCTGTATTTGATGTTAAAACTCCTATTACTTTTGGCATAAAAGGAATTTTCTTTTTGTGGCTTTCATCAAATAAACCTTCTAATTGTAGTTTCTTTTTTAATTCTTCATAGGCTGTATAAAGACTACCCATTCCATCTTCTTGCATTCCTCTGCAATAAATTTGATAAACTCCATCTCTTTCAAAAACAGATACAGTTCCATATACAATAACTTTCATACCATCTTTTGGTTCGAATTTTAAATTCACAGCTGATGATTTAAACATTATGCATTTTATTAAAGATTTTTCATCTTTTAAAGTAAAGTATAAATGACCTGTATAGTGGTGTTTGTAATTAGAAATTTCACCTTTAACTAAAACATTATTTAGAAATTCGTCCATTTCAACTTTATCTTTCATATATTTGTTTAGTTCCGTAACTGTAATAGGATCTATTTTCATTAGTTATCTCCGTTTAAATTTTTCTCTTTAACAACACTAGCTAAAATTCCATTAATAAATACTGGTGCAGAATCATCTGCATATTTCTTAGCAAGTTCTACTACTTCATTAATAGCAACTTTATATGGTAAATTTTTGTAAATCATTTCATAAATAGCTATTTTAATTAAGCTTAAATTAATTTTTGAAATTCTATTTAAACTCCAATTTTCTTTTAAATTATTTTTTATTAAATTATCTATTTCTTCAGAATGTTCAATAATACCATTTTGAATATCTTTTAAGTATTCTATAACTTTTTCATCTGTAATTTCATTGTTTTCTAAAAATATA
>ULTP01000496.1_pt1 | contig 11476 bp, 8 predicted proteins | sample 1957721 | NCBI WGS metagenome assembly ULTP01 (sample SAMEA4835737, study PRJEB28245) | human gut metagenome | biome: gut microbiome; material: fecal sample | place: Denmark | collected 2008 | reverse complement strand
GCTGCTGCCGCCAATGCGGATTATATCATCGCTTGTGTGGGTGAGAACTCCTATTGCGAAACTCCGGGTAACCTGAATAACCTCTTCCTCTCCGAAAGCCAACTCAATCTGGTGAAAGCATTGGCTGCCACCGGAAAGCCGGTTGTTTTGGTTCTGAACGAAGGCCGTCCGCGCATCGTCAACGAAATAGAACCGTTGGCAAAGGCTGTTATCAACACCATGCTTCCGGGTAACTATGGAGGCGATGCTTTGGCAAACCTCGTGGCAGGAGACGCCAACTTCAGCGGTAAAATGCCTTACACTTATCCGAAGGAAATCAATTCATTGTTCACTTACGACTACAAGCCGTGCGAAGACCTTGAAAAGATGTCGGGTGCTTATGATTACGATGCCGTGATGTCCGTGCAATGGGCATTTGGTTACGGATTGAGCTACACTACCTATGCTTACAGCAACCTCAAAGCGGATAAAACCAACTTTACGGCTGACGATGTACTTACTTTCACCGTTGATGTGAAGAACACCGGTAACCGTATCGGCAAGGAAAGCATTCTGCTGTTCAGTAGCGATCTGATCGCTTCCCTGACTCCTGATATCCGCCGCCTGCGTGCTTTCGAGAAAGTAGAACTGCAACCGGGAGAAACGAAAACCGTTACGCTGAAAGTGAAAGGCTCCGACCTTGCTTTCGTGGGTTATGATGGCAAATGGATTCTGGAAAAAGGCGACTTCCGCATACAGACGGGTAATCAAACTTTGAATATTACTTGTACGGATACCAGGAAATGGGATACGCCGAATAAATAAAAATATATAAAAGTTCAGGTACATTTTACCTCCTATGGATAGAGCCAATAGTTCCCTTATTTCGAACTATTGGCTTTCTAGTATGCAGAAAGATAGTAAAAAGCCTGTATTACTTACGCTCCGTTTTTATAAAAGAGTGGAAATAGCATCTTGTTCTGTCTCCTAAAGGAATATAAATACGGAATATTGAATAATATACAGTCGTTATACAGACTTTATGCAAGATAACTATGCATCTTACGCCTCAAAACTATATATCTAATGTCTGTTATCTATATATCTAACGCTTACAATCTATATATCTAATACTTGCCATCTATATATGGAACGCCTACGATCCATATATCCAATGCAAACCAACAGTTTATGCTTGCCAAACCGCGTCTGTTTTATTTTTTAGCATTGTCCGTATTTATGTATCCCTCTGTCAGTCTGCCGGATACACTTTTTTACTTGCGTATTTCCATCCAGACCGACGGAAGGACGGATATACGGCATTCTCCTTATGCATAAAATACAAAATGTCAGAATCGACCTTGCCATATCGAAGCGGTTTTACAGAAGTCATTTGCATTACTTTCTTCTTTCAAGAGCGTTAAATCATTCTTTTTTTCTCTAATATTTTGTAGTCGAATAGATTATTTATATCTTTGCAACCGCAATGGATGAAAGGTGGAGGGGCAATTAAGCTCCTTTTTTTGTTCTTATATAGTTAATCAATGGTAGAAAAGAAAACTGTTTGTCAGATTGTTGACGAGTGGCTGGACGGAAAAGAGTACTTTCTGGTGGAAGTAACTATCAGCCCGGACGACAAGATTGTGGTGGAAATTGACCACAAAGAAGGGGTTTGGATTGAAGATTGTGTAGAGTTGAGCCGATACATCGAATCCAAGTTGAACCGTGAGGATGAAGATTATGAGTTGGAGGTAGGTTCTGCCGGTATCGGACAGCCATTTAAAGTGTTGCAACAGTACACCAACCACATCGGAAAAGAAGTGGAAGTGCTGAGAAAAGATGGACGCAAGTTGTGCGGCGTGCTGAAGGCAGCCGATGAACAGCATTTCACTGTAACTGTAGAGAAGAAAGTGAAACCCGAAGGAGCCAAGCGCCCCAGCATTGGTGCAGGAAGACGAAATGCTTGCGTATGATGAAATAAAATATACTAAATACTTAATCAGTTTTAAATAAGACTATGGCCAAAAAAGTAGAAACTGTCAGTTTGATAGATACATTTTCGGAATTTAAGGAACTGAAAAATATCGATAGAACCACCATGGTGAGCGTACTGGAAGAGTCGTTCCGTAGTGTGATCGCGAAGATGTTCGGCACCGATGAGAATTACGACGTAATTGTGAACCCGGACAAGGGCGACTTCGAAATATGGCGTAACCGTGAAGTAGTGGCGGATGAAGACCTGGAAAATCCGAACTTGCAGATTGCATTATCGGAAGCACAGAAAATAGATGCTTCTTATGAAGTGGGCGAGGAAGTGACGGATGAAGTAATCTTCGCGAACTTCGGACGACGTGCCATCCTGAACCTGCGTCAGACGTTGGCCTCTAAAATTTTGGAACTGGAAAAAGACAGTATCTATAATAAATATATTGATAAGGTGGGCAATATCATCAATGCGGAAGTATACCAGATATGGAAGAAGGAAATGCTGCTGCTCGATGATGAAGGAAACGAATTGCTGCTGCCCAAGACGGAACAGATTCCGAGCGATTTCTATCGCAAGGGAGAAACGGCGCGTGCCGTGGTGGCCCGTGTGGACAACAAGAATAACAATCCGAAGATTATCCTTTCCCGTACATCGCCTGTATTCCTGCAGCGTCTGTTCGAGATGGAAGTGCCCGAAATCAATGACGGACTGATTACCATTAAGAAGATTGCCCGTATCCCCGGTGAGCGTGCCAAGATTGCCGTTGAGTCGTACGATGACCGTATCGACCCGGTAGGTGCCTGCGTAGGTGTAAAGGGTAGCCGTATTCATGGCATTGTTCGTGAGTTGCGCAACGAGAATATTGACGTAATCAACTATACGTCCAATATCCAGTTGTTTATTCAGCGTGCCCTCAGCCCCGCGAAGATATCTTCTATTCGTCTGAATGAAGAAGAACGTAAGGCAGAAGTATTTCTGAGGCCTGAAGAGGTTTCGCTGGCTATTGGTAAAGGCGGTTTGAATATCAAACTTGCCAGTATGTTGACCGAGTACACCATTGACGTATTCCGTGAGTTGGATCAGGCTGTTGAGGATGAAGATATCTATCTGGATGAGTTCAGAGACGAAATCGACGGTTGGGTGATTGATGCCATCAAGTCGATTGGTATTGATACAGCGAAGGCCGTGCTGAACGCTCCGCGCGAGTTGTTGATTGAAAAGACCGACTTGGAAGAAGAAACGGTGGACGAGGTATTACGCATTTTAAGTTTGGAGTTTGAAGAAGGCGAACCTGAATTGGAACCGGCACCTGAGGTTGTGCCTGAGACAGAGCCCGAGGTTGCCCCTGAGGCAGAGCCCGAGGCAGAATAAAGTGTCTGTCGACATCTGTTTCTGTTTGCACTAACTTCTTTCTCCACATTATTCATTAATTTTTTAGTATGACGATAAGGTTAAATAAAGTAACAAGAGATTTGAATGTAGGAATTTCAACGGTCGTTGAGTTCTTGCAGAAAAAAGGATTTGCCGTTGAGGCAAACCCCAACACAAAAATTAACGAGGAGCAATATGCCTTGCTCGTGAAAGAGTTCAGTACAGATAAGAATCTTAGACTTGAATCGGAACGTTTCATTCAGGAACGGCAGAATAAAGACCGTAACAAAGCATCGGTATCTATCGATGGTTACGAAGCTGAGACTACGGAGAAACCGAAAGTTGAAGAAATAAAGACTGTTGTACCCGAAGATGCACGTCCGAAGTTTAAACCTGTCGGAAAAATAGACTTGGATAAACTGAACCGGAAACCGGTAGTAGAAAAAGTGGAAGAAAAGAAAGTGGAAACATCTGCGTCTGTGGTAAAGGAAGAACCTAAACCGCAGCCCAAACCGGAACCGAAGCCTGAGTTCAGACCGGAACCGAAACCGGAACCCAGACCGGAATTAAAGCCCGAACCGAAACCGGAACCGAAGCCAGCTCCGGCTCCCGAACCGGCTCCTGTGGTGAAAGAAGAACCGAAGCCAGCAGTCGTTGCAGAAAAACCTGCACCCAACCCCGCTCCGGTAGTAGCGAAAGAAGTAGTGAAAAAAGAAACACCTGCTCCCGCGGCACCTGTCCGGGAAGAGGCGAAACCTGCTGTGGCAGAAGAAGCGCCTGCAAAGAGTGGTGAGGCGGAAATCTTCACAATTCACAAGCCGGAGTTTGTTTCTAAGATCAATATCATCGGTCAGATTGATTTGGCGACATTGAACCAGTCTACACGCCCTAAGAAGAAATCCAAAGAGGAGAAACGTAAGGAGCGCGAAGAGAAGGAGAAGATTCGTCAGGATCAGAAGAAGCTGATGAAAGAGGCGATCATCAAAGAAATCCGCCGCGAAGACACCAAAGCGAAGGATGGCAAGGAGAAAGATGCCGATGCCAATGCCAACAAGAAGAAACGTCTCCGCATTAATAATAATAAGGAGAAGGTGGATATCAACAATGCATCCAACTTCCAGCGTGGAGGCGACAACCGTGGTGGTGGAGGTAAAGGACCTCATGCCGGCGGCGGTCAGCAAGGTGCCGGTGGTGGTAATAATCACCAAGGTGGCAACAAGAACAACCGTAACAACAATAACAGGGATCGTTTCAAGAAACCGGTCATCAAGCAGGAGGTTAGCGAGGAAGACGTAGCTAAGCAGGTAAAAGAAACCTTGGCACGCCTCACTTCCAAAGGTAAGAGCAAGACTTCCAAATACCGTAAGGACAAGCGCGATATAGCGAACAGCCGTATGCAGGAGCAGGAAGACCGCGAAATGGCGGACAGCAGAGTGCTGAAGATAACGGAATTCGTGACTGCCAACGAGTTGGCAAGCATGATGGATGTTTCTGTGACGCAGGTCATCGCTACTTGCATGAGTATCGGTATCATGGTGTCTATCAACCAGCGTCTGGATGCTGAAACCATCAATCTGGTGGCGGAAGAGTTCGGATACAAGACTGAATATGTCAGTGCGGAAGTGGCACAGGCCATTGTAGAGGAGGAGGATTCTGAAGAGGATCTGGAACCGCGCGCGCCGATTGTTACCGTCATGGGTCACGTAGACCACGGTAAGACATCATTGCTCGACTATATCCGTAAGGCGAACGTTATTGCCGGTGAAGCCGGTGGTATCACGCAGCACATCGGTGCTTACAACGTGAAACTGGAAGACGGACGTGAGATTACGTTCCTCGATACTCCGGGTCATGAGGCGTTTACCGCTATGCGTGCCCGTGGTGCGAAGGTGACGGACGTGGTTATCATTATTGTCGCTGCCGATGATAACGTGATGCCGCAAACGAAGGAAGCTATCAACCATGCTATGGCTGCCGGTGTACCTATCGTATTCGCAATTAACAAGATTGATAAACCGACTGCCAACGCTGACAAGATTAAGGAAGAGCTGGCAAGTATGAACTATCTCGTTGAAGAATGGGGTGGCAAATATCAATCGCAAGATATCTCGGCCAAGAAAGGCTTGGGTGTGAAAGAACTGTTGGAGAAAGTATTGCTGGAAGCAGAAATGCTTGATCTGAAAGCAAACCCGAACCGTAAGGCAACAGGTTCCATCATCGAGTCTTCATTGGACAAAGGACGTGGTTACGTAGCTACCATGCTGGTATCAAACGGTACACTTCAGGTGGGAGACATCGTACTGGCAGGTACAGCGTATGGTAAGGTGAAAGCTATGTTCAATGAACGTAACCAGCGCCTGAAAGAGGCCGGACCGTCTGAGCCGGTATTGATTCTGGGATTGAACGGTGCACCTGCTGCCGGTGATACGTTCCACGTAATCGATACAGAACAGGAAGCACGTGAAATCGCTAACAAGCGTGAACAGTTGCAACGTGAACAAGGTCTGCGTACTCAGAAGATGCTTACTTTGGATGAAGTTGGCCGTCGTCTGGCACTGGGTGACTTCCATGAACTGAATGTTATCGTTAAGGGTGACGTGGACGGTTCTGTTGAGGCGTTGAGCGATTCACTGATCAAACTGTCTACAGAGCAGGTACAGGTAAATGTAATCCACAAAGGCGTTGGAGCAATCTCCGAATCCGATGTTTCATTGGCTGCCGCTTCGGATGCTATCATCATCGGCTTCCAGGTACGTCCGTCGAATGCCGCTGCAAAGATGGCAGAGAATGAAGGTGTGGATATCCGCAAGTACTCAGTGATTTACGATGCTATCGAAGAGGTGAAGGCCGCTATGGAAGGTATGTTGGCACCGCAGGTGAAGGAGCAGGTAACTGCAACCATCGAGGTACGCGAGGTGTTCAATATCACCAAGGTAGGTCTCGTAGCCGGTGCGGTAGTGAAGACCGGAAAGGTGAAACGCAGCGACAAGGCCCGTTTGATCCGCGACGGTATCGTAATCTTTACCGGTTCTATCAATGCTTTGAAACGTTTCAAAGACGACGTGAAGGAAGTAGGTACCAACTTTGAGTGCGGTATCAGCCTGACGAACTGCAACGATATCAAGGTAGGCGATATGATCGAATCTTACGAAGAAATAGAAGTAAAACAGACTCTGTAAGCGAAATAATCTTTTAGACACGGATTACACGGATTTCACGGATTGGTTTAAAAGAAAAACCGTGCTTATCCGTGTAATCCGTGTCTTTTTTAGATATAGTTATGACAATAATAGATATCATCTTATTAGTGGTGATTGGTGCGGGAGCAGTCATCGGTTTTATAAAAGGCTTCATCAAGCAACTGGCATCTATCCTCGGATTGATTGTTGGATTGCTGGCTGCAAAAGCACTGTATGTGTCGGTAGCGGAGAGAGTCTTTTCTAAGATAACGGACTCCATGACGTTTGCCCAGATATTGGCGTTTGTCGTAATCTGGATAGTGGTTCCGTTGTTGTTCCTGCTGGTAGCGGCTTTGCTGACGAAGGCGATGGAAGCAGTCTCGCTCGGTTGGCTGAATCGCTGGCTGGGTGCCGGACTGGGCGCGTTGAAGTTTCTGCTGCTGGTGAGTCTGCTTATCTGTGTTGTCGAGTTTATCGACTCGGATAATACGATGATCAATAGAACAATGAAGGAGGAATCCGTGTTATATTATCCTATAGAGTCGTTTGCGGGAATGTTTTTCCCGGCTGCAAAAGAAGTTACAGAACAATATATACTTAATACATAATGCAACCCGAAGAACCCAATAAATATGTAAAGGAACTAACGCAGGAGAAGTACAAGTACGGCTTCACCACCGATGTACATACGGAAGTCATTGAGCGTGGGCTGAATGAAGATGTTGTACGGCTGATCTCTGCGAAGAAGAACGAGCCGGAATGGCTGTTGGAGTTCCGTCTGAAAGCATATCGTCACTGGTTGACGATGGAGATGCCTACATGGGCACATCTCCGTATTCCTGAGATAGATTATCAGGCTATTTCCTACTATGCTGATCCGTTGGCGAAGAAGAAAGACGCGCCTAAGAGCATGGATGAAGTAGACCCAGAGTTGATAAAAACCTTCAATAAGCTGGGCATCCCCTTGGAAGAACAGATGGCGTTGAGTGGCATGGCAGTGGATGCCGTGATGGACTCCGTATCTGTGAAAACTACGTTTAAGGAAACGTTGATGGAGAAAGGAATTATTTTCTGTTCCATCAGTGAAGCCGTACGTGAGCATCCGGATTTGGTGCAGAAGTATCTTGGTTCCGTAGTGGGATACCGTGATAACTTCTTTGCCGCACTGAACTCGGCGGTATTCTCCGACGGTTCGTTTGTATATATCCCGAAAGGAGTACGCTGCCCGATGGAGTTGTCCACGTATTTCCGTATCAATGCGCGTAATACAGGTCAGTTTGAGAGGACACTGATTGTGGCGGATGATGATTCGTATGTTTCCTATCTGGAAGGTTGTACGGCTCCGATGCGCGATGAGAACCAGTTGCACGCCGCTATTGTGGAGATTGTGGTGCACGAGCGTGCGGAGGTGAAGTACAGTACCGTACAGAACTGGTATCCGGGTGATGCCGAAGGTAAAGGTGGTGTTTATAACTTTGTTACGAAACGTGGTAACTGCAAAGGTGCGAACAGTAAACTTTCCTGGACACAAGTGGAGACGGGATCAGCTATTACGTGGAAATACCCTTCCTGCATTCTGACTGGAGATAATTCCTCGGCTGAATTCTACAGTGTGGCGGTGACGAATAACTACCAACAGGCGGATACGGGTACGAAGATGATTCATCTGGGTAAGAATACCAGTAGTACCATTGTCAGCAAAGGTATCTCTGCCGGACATAGTGAGAACTCTTACCGTGGTCTGGTGCGTGTAGCTCAAAAGGCGGACAATGCGCGTAACTATAGTCAGTGCGATTCTTTGTTGCTGGGTGATAAATGTGGTGCGCATACCTTCCCGTATATGGATATCCATAATGAGACGGCGGTTGTGGAGCATGAGGCGACTACCAGCAAGATCAATGAAGACCAGATCTTCTATTGCAACCAGCGTGGAATTTCTACGGAGGATGCAGTAGGGCTGATTGTGAACGGTTATGCTAAGGAAGTGCTTAATAAGCTGCCTATGGAGTTTGCGGTAGAGGCTCAGAAGTTGTTGGCTATTTCACTGGAAGGCAGCGTAGGGTGATTTACTATTAGACGATTTACTATTTACTATTTTGCTGCACAATCGGCAGATGAATGGTAGATAAGTAAAAGGTCGGTAGTAATAGTGAATAGTGGAGAAGTGACATTAAATAGTAAATTGTAAATAGTCTAATAGTAAATATAAAGATGTTAGAGATAAAAGACCTGCATGCCAGTGTAAATGGCAAAGAGATATTGAAAGGCATCAACCTGTCGGTAAAAGCAGGTGAGGTGCATGCTATTATGGGACCGAACGGTTCCGGAAAGAGTACTCTTTCGGCTGTATTGGTAGGTAATCCTGCCTTTGAGGTGACGAAGGGAAGCGTGACTTTCTGCGGTAAGAACCTGTTGGACTTTTCACCGGAAGACCGTAGTCACGAGGGTATTTTCCTTAGCTTCCAGTATCCGGTAGAAATTCCGGGTGTGAGTATGGTTAACTTTATGCGTGCAGCGGTGAATGAGCAACGTAAATACAATCATCTGCCTGCTCTCAGTGCAAGCGAGTTCCTGAAATTGATGCGTGAAAAGCGTGCCATTGTGGAACTGGACAATAAACTGGCTAACCGTTCGGTGAATGAAGGTTTCTCCGGTGGAGAGAAGAAGCGGAATGAAATCTTCCAGATGGCGATGCTGGAACCGAAATTAAGTATTCTGGATGAAACGGATTCCGGGCTGGATATCGATGCTTTGCGTATCGTAGCCGAAGGTGTGAACAAGTTGAAAACACCGGAGAACAGTACCATTGTCATCACCCACTACCAACGCCTACTGGATTATATCAAACCTGACGTTGTACATGTGCTTTACAAAGGTCGTATCGTGAAGACTGCGGGACCGGAATTGGCTCTGGAACTGGAAGAGAAGGGGTATGACTGGATTAAGAAGGAACTAGGAGAGTAATTACATTTTTTAGACGCGGATGGCACGGATGACGCGGATTTTTTATTAGTGTATTATGAGTTTGACACAGGCGGATAAAACTGATGCTATTATAAATGCATTTTATGATGTGTATAATGAACTTGGGTATGGGTTTATTGAAAATGTATATCAGAATGCATTATATAGGGAGTTGTTGAGACGTGATATTCCCTGTGTAGCACATCCGAAAATAAATGTTTATTATAAGGATGAAGTAGTCGGTTATTATGAAGCTGATATAATTGTATATAATTCTGTTATTTTAGAATTAAAAGTGGTCACCCGACTATCTAAAGAACATGAATTGCAATTGGTCAATTATTTGAAAGCAACAGATATAGAAGTGGGATTATTATTAAACTTTGGTCCCAAACCAGAAATTAGTAGAAAGGTTTTTTCCCATTACTATAGAGAACGTCTACAGAATAATAGTGAATCCGCGTCATCCGCGTTATCCGTGTCTAAGAAATAAAATATAAACGTATATGAATGCAGAACAACAATACATAGATCTTTTCTCCCAGACGGAAGCGATGATATGCCAACACAGCACCGAGGTGATGAATACCCCTCGTGCGACTGCGTTTGCCGACTTTGAGCGGCTTGGCTTTCCTACCCGCAAACAGGAGAAATATAAATATACCGATGTCAGCAAGTTCTTTGAACCGGACTATGGGTTGAACCTGAACCGCCTGGATATTCCGGTAAATCCCTATGAGGTATTCAAATGTGACGTACCCAATATGAGCACTTCTCTGTACTTTGTAGTGAACGATGCTTTTTACAATAAAGCGCTACCTGCTTCACATCTGCCCGAAGGAGTTATCTTCGGTAGTTTGAAGGAGATGGCGGCGAAGCATCCGGAATTGGTAAAGAAGTACTATGGCAAGCTGGCAGATACTTCAAAAGACGGAGTGACAGCATTCAACACCGCTTTTGCACAAGACGGTGTGCTGTTGTATATACCTAAGAACGTCGCTTTGGAACGTCCCATTCAGTTGGTAAACATCCTGCGTGGTGACGTGAACTTCCTGGTGAACCGCCGGGTATTGATTGTATTGGAAGATGGCGCACAGGCGCGTATGCTGGTGTGTGATCATGCCATGGATGCCGTGAATTTCCTGGCAACCCAGGTGATAGAAGTATTCGTCGGTGAGAATGCTGTCTTTGACCTTTACGAACTGGAAGAAACGCATACAAGTACCGTACGTATCAGCAATATGTATGTGAAGCAGGAAGCCAACAGCAATGTATTGCTGAATGGCATGACCTTGCATAACGGCACTTCCCGCAACACCACCGAAGTATTGCTGGCAGGTGAAGGTGCCGAAATCAACCTTTGCGGTATGGCCATTGCAGATAAGAATCAGCATGTAGACAACAATACAAGTATCGATCATGCCGTACCTAACTGCACGAGCAATGAACTTTTCAAGTATGTGCTTGATGACCAGTCAGTCGGTGCATTTGCCGGTTTGGTATTAGTGCGCCCGGATGCGCAACATACCAATTCGCAACAAACGAACCGGAACCTTTGCGCTACCCGTGAGGCACGTATGTATACGCAACCGCAACTGGAAATTTATGCCGATGATGTAAAGTGTAGTCATGGCGCTACCGTTGGTCAGTTGGACGAAAATGCACTTTTCTATATGCGCCAGCGCGGTATTCCGGCACGTGAAGCCCGCTTATTGCTGATGTTTGCCTTCGTGAACGAAGTAATCGATACCATCCGTCTGGATGCATTGAAAGATCGCTTACATCTCTTGGTTGAGAAACGTTTCCGTGGTGAACTGAATAAATGCCAGGGCTGTGCGATATGCAAGTGAGAATATATTAATACCTAAACAACATGTATGATATTCAAAAGATAAGAGCCGATTTTCCGATACTATCCCGTGAAGTGTACGGCAAACCATTGGTCTATTTGGATAATGGGGCGACGACACAGAAGCCACGTTGTGTGGTGGATGCC
>ULTP01061723.1_pt1 | contig 11501 bp, 14 predicted proteins | sample 1957721 | NCBI WGS metagenome assembly ULTP01 (sample SAMEA4835737, study PRJEB28245) | human gut metagenome | biome: gut microbiome; material: fecal sample | place: Denmark | collected 2008 | reverse complement strand
TTTCATAAACTAGTTTAAAAGCTAGTTCTCTCATTGCTGTTCTTTGCATAAATTCCTCCAATTTTTACTATATATATTTATTAAAATTTATCTATAAAATTTTTTAATGTTTCTTTTACTGTATCTTTATTTTTTTGAACATAGTTTCCTAATAAAATTCCTCCAGCAATAACTATAAGTGCTACTAATAATTTAAATAATCCTGTACAAACTAATAAAACAGCAATAGCTCCACCGATAATAGCACCTTTATATTTTACAATAAAATCCATTAAACTATCTGGTTTTTCGTCCATATATAATTACTCCTCTCCATTATCAATTTCATTATTAACTTCTTCATTTGTTTTTTCTGTTAAGTTTGTTACTTGTGGTTCTTCAATTTTTTGTTTAGATTTTTTATTTGTAATATTTTTAATTTTTATATTAACCTCTTTTACTTCTAAATCAGCTGTTTTTTTCATAGCTTCTTTTATTCTTTTTTGTAAGTCTGTTGAAATATCTTTAAGTACAACATCACCACTTACAACTGTAGTAACATATACTTTTAAATTTCTATCTTTATCTAAAACAGTTCTACTTGTTATTGATTCTGCTCCAGGTATATTTTTTGATACACTAGATATTAAATTTTCTAAGCTTTCTTTTGATATGATTAATTTACCACTTGCATTTTCTAAAACGATACCATTTTTAGCTTCATCAATTGGTTTTAATCTTGCACATAGAGATTTAATTCCTAATAAAATTAATACTGCTGATACTATTATTGTTATTCTTGTAGACATTTCTGTTTCTATTGCATAACTAATCATATTTGGTACCACATCTAAATGTAAAACATCTAAAGCAATTAACATTGTTATTATTGAGATTACTATTATAATTATTGAAAATAATCTTAGTGAAAATCTTTCTAAAAATTTCATTTTTATATTCCTCCCATATATTGCTATATTTATTGTTGATTATCTGTTTCTTCTTGATCTTTTTCTGTAATTGCATGAACTCCTTGTACATGAACATTAACTTCTGATACTTTTAAACCAGTCATTGTTTCTACAGATTTTTTTACTCTTGTTTGAATTTCGAAAGCAACATCTGGAATTCTTGCACCATATTCTACAATAATATTTACATCTATTTTTGCAGATTTTTCATCTGCATCAACTTTTATTCCTTTTCCTAAATTCTTTTTCCCAATTAAAGCTTCTGTTATTCCAGCAAAAGTTCCTGACATTCCATATACGCCTTGTACTTCTGAAACCGCTATTCCTGCATAAGTTGCAATAGCATCATTTGCTATTTTAACGCCATCATTTCCAGAAATTTCCTCAACATTTTCTTCTATGTTTTCTTCTGGTTTTTTATTTTCATTATTTTCGTCCATTAAAAGACCTCCTTTTATATAAATAAGTATAACAATATACTATTCTTTGTGCAAGTAAAAATATTCATTTTGTAATAAGAAAATTTATATTTTTTTATTACCTAAAAAGCATTGCTGCACATTACATATAGTACAGAAAAATATTTTAAAAGTAATGATTTTTTAGATTTGTTCTTTATTCAAAAATATTTCCTACATCTACATTATTTCCTCTTAAAAAATCATTAATATTCATTCTTTTTGAATTTTCGCCTTGAATTTCTAATACACTGATATAACCATTTTGTGCTTTTATGAATAATCCATCTTTTGCAGAGCTATATACAACTGTACCATTTTCAATATTTGATATTCTTTTTTGTAATTCCTTTTTATCTATTTTATTACCTGTTGTTAATTCTTCTTGTTTTGTTAATTTATCTATAATTTCCTCTTCTTGCAAAACTTGAACTTTCCAAAATTTAATTTTTTTGCCATTAAAATTAGTGAAAGCTCCCATTATTGGATTTAATCCTCTAACTAAATTTTTAATTTCTTTAGCGTCTTTTTCATTCCAGTCTATTTTTGCCATTTCTTTATTTAACATAGGTGCAATTGTAAATTCTTCTGGTTGTACTATTCTTGGTGCTGTACCATTTTCAATTTGTTTTAAAGTATCTACTAACATTTTAGCACCTAAACTTGATAATTTTTGCCATAGCTCACCAGTTGTTTCGTCTTCATCTATTTTAACCTTTTCTTGAAGAATTATATCTCCAGCGTCCATTTTTTCATTCATATACATAGTTGTTATTCCTGTTTCTTTATCTCCATTTAAAACAGCCCATTGAATTGGAGCAGCTCCTCTATATTGTGGCAATAAAGATCCATGAACATTTATACATCCTAAACGAGGAATTTTTAAAAATGATTTTGGTAAAATTTTTCCATAAGCAACTACGCATGCTATATCTGGATTTAGTTCTCTTATTTCATTTTTGAATTCCTCGTTATTAGTTATTTTCTCTGGTTGAAATATTTTTAAATTTTTCTCTAGAGCATATTCTTTAACTGGGGAATATAACATTTTCATTCCTCTTCCCTTTGGTCTGTCTGGATTGGTTACTACTCCACAAACTTCATATTTACTTTCAACAATTGCTTTTAATGACTCTGCAGCAAAATCTGGAGTCCCCATAAAAAGAATTCTCATTTTCAAACCACCTTTAATTTTTAGTTTACAAAATTTATCTTTATTAATAATTTAATTTTTTTATTTTTAACTTTATGCGTTTTATAGTTCTTTATTTCTATTAAATTTCAGACTTTAAAAAATATCTTCCATATTATAATTTAAATTCGGTACTATCTCCTGTTTTCAGGAGTAATTGTTTCTAAAGTACCAGGTTCAACTCTTTTAACAAACACAATACCATTTAAGTGATCTATTTCATGGCATAATGCTTGTGCTAATAAATCTTTTGCTTTTATTTTTACTTTTTTTCCATTTATATCTAATGCTTCTACAACCACTTCTTTTGGTCTTTTTACTTTTCCGAATTTATTTGGAAAACTTAAACAACCTTCATCTACTAGTTGCTCGCCTTTTTCTTTTATGATAACAGGATTAATTAAAGTATATTGTGTTCCTTCTTCATATAAATCAATTACTATTAATCTTTTTAAAATTCCAACTTGTGGTGCAGCTAATCCTACACCATCAAATTTGTGCATTGTTTCCATCATGTCTTGAGCTAATTCTTTTATTTTTTCATCTATATTTTCTATTTCTCTTGCTCTTTTGCTAAGGATTTCATCTCCTTCATATCTTAAATTTCTAATAGCCATTTTTATATCTCCTTTTACATCATATTGTTTGGATTAATATCTACAGTAATAGTTGTTTCTTTTATTTTGCTTGTTATATTTTCTGTCATACTATATTTTATACAATCTAACAATTTTAGATTCACTTTTCCTTTTAAAATCATTCTATATCTATATTTATTTTGTATTTTATCTACTGGTGATGGAACTGGTTTATACAAAATAAATTGATTTTTGTCTAAAATTTTATTTAAAGTATCGTACATTCTATTTGAAATGTTTTGTATTTCAGATAAATTTTTTCCATTAAACTTGATTAATATTATATCGCAAAAAGGTGGATATTTCAACCTTTTTCTTAAATCTACTTCTAAATTATAGAAACTTTCATAATCTTGTTTTTGTGCTAAATTTATAGCATAATGTTCTGGTGTATAAGTTTGAATATATACTCTTCCTTTTTTCTGTTCACGACCAGCTCTTCCTGAAACTTGCACTATTGTTTGAAATGTTTTTTCAACAGCTTTATAATCTTCCATGTTTAAAGTTCCATCTGCTGAAACTACTCCTACAAGTGTTACATTTGGAAAATGATGACCTTTTACAATCATTTGCGTTCCTATCAATATATCTATATTTTCATTCTTAAATTTATTTAAAATCTCTTCGTGCGAATTTTTTTTGCTAACAGTATCTATATCCATTCTAATAGTGGTTGCTTCCGGAAATAATTTATGTATCTCTTCTTCTAACTTTTGTGTTCCTGTTCCAAAATATTTTACTTTTGGACTTTTGCATTCTGGACATTCTTTCATTACTGGTATTTCATATCCACAATAATGACATTTTAACTTATTCTCATATTTATGATATGTTAAACTTATATTGCAATTTTTACATTTTGCAACATAGCCACATTCTCTGCACATAATAAAAGTTGAATAACCTCTTCTATTTAAAAATAAAATAGTTTGTTCTTTTTTCTGTAAATTCTTTTTTATTTCATCTTGTAATTCCAAGCTAATCATTGATTTATTTCCATGTGACAATTCATATCTTAAATCAATTATTTTCACATCTGGAAGTGTTGCATTATTGGCTCTTTTAGTTAGCTTATATAATTCAATATCTCTATTTTTGGCATGATAAAAAGTTGTTATCTCTGGCGTCGCACTACCTAATACTAATGGGCAATTAGATTTCTCTGCAATATATTTAGCAATATCTTTTGCATCATATCTTGGTGTCATTTCGGATTTATAACTCATATCATGTTCTTCGTCAATTATTATTATTCCTAAATTTTTTACAGGTGCAAATATAGCCGAGCGTGCACCTATTACTATTTTTACTTCTCCATTTTTAATTTTTTGCCATTCATCAAATCTTTCACCTATTGATAGTTTACTATGTAATACTGCCACTTGATTTCCAAATCTAGCTAAAAATCTATCAACCATTTGGGGTGTAAGTGAAATTTCTGGCACTAGTACAATAGCCATTTTATTTTGTTTTATTGCTGAAGCTATTAATTGCAAATATATTTCTGTTTTCCCAGAACCAGTAATACCAAAAATTAAATTACTTGAAAATTCTGAATTTTCTATACAGAAATTTATTCCATTAAAACATCTTTCTTGTTCTTCGTTTAATTTTTTAGGAAAGTCTCTTTCGATATTTTTATTAATAAAAGGATTTCTTTTTATTTGCTCAGATACAAATTTTATATAATTATTTTTGTTTAAAGTCTGTAAAATTGATTTGCTTACATCTGCAATCTCTTCTAAATCTGATATATATATACCATCTGTTTTTATTAATACTTTTAAAGCTCTTTGCTGTTTTTCACTTTTTATTGTACCTTCTACTAATTCTTTTTCTATTTCTTCTTTTGTTTTTTGTAAATATACAAAATTTCCTGTTTTTTCTTTAGTACGATTTTCAATTTCCTTCGCACCTGTTCCTGGTGGCAACATTAATTTTATACAATCTGAAATATTACAAAAATATTTTCTAGCCATAAGTTTTGCTAAAATTACATTTTCTTCACTTAAACTTTCTTGTTCATCTATTTTTGCTATTTTTTTATTGGCAAACTCTGATGTTTCTTTTATTCCAATAACAAATCCATCTTCCAATTTTTTTCCATTCCCAAATGGTACAAAAATTCTTGAACCAACTTTTATGCTTGTTTCCATTTCTTTTGGAATTATATAGTCAAATATTCTATTAAGTGCTCTTGCATTACTATTTATTATTATTTCAGCGTACATTTTTTCTCCTTTTTAACAAAATTATTTTAACATAAATTTACTTTTTAGTAAACATTCTTTTTAGTAGTTTATTTTGGGTTTATGAATATAATTTAAAAGTTTTTTATATCTTCACTAGTACTACAAATTCACTATCGTTATATGATATTCACTTATCTAGTTCATTTGACATTTTATGTAAAATAGTATACAATAGTAAGAGGTCTTTTATATTTAAGTCAACATTCTCTATTGCGAATAGACTTATATGAAGAACCAAAAAGAACATTGAAAAAATTACACCAAAGGAGGACATTAAAATGTCAAAAGAAATTAGTTTAAAAACTCGGAAAGAAATTAACGATTTGATTACAGAAGCTATCGAACAGCTTGATACTTCTTATGACAATATCAAAACGTTAAAGAATATCAATAGCGAAATCGAAGTTTTACAGTTTCTTTACTTAGATGAGATTGCAAAACGCAATTTCTGCATCGCAAATATCCTTGGAATTTTAAAGTGTTTATATGATACAAGCGCTGAAGAATTTCCTAAAAATTTTGATGTAGAGCTCAAGTTTGTTGTCGATAAGTTCGTTTTGAATGTACTTAACAGAGAGTTCCCTGAAGGTATTTGGACATCGTCTGAAAGCAAACTTAATTCAAATTTCATGGCAGAATATCACCATTTGTCAAAATTGGTTTGTGGTTTCGGTGATTTTTGTTCTTTCAGTACAGAAACGTTTAAGACACTTTTCCCAGCTTCGATTAACAGATTCGTAAAAGGATTTGCTAACGGATACTCAAAATGTTTTCAGTTATTGTGTAGATTATATAATGTAAAATACGAAGTAACTCATCCAATTACACAGGATATTTGGAAGAATATTCGTTACTTTTTAATCAATGACTGTTATGAATACAGCCTGACAGGTGACTACATCTTCCCATATTACGATGGTCAGTTTAATCCTACTGGCAATCCAAAACTTCCAGACAAGTATAATCATCATACAATCAATGAAAAGACATATACTAAGTTAAAGAAAAAAATTCACAATGATGATTCTCGTAAATCATTCTCTTACGAATTAAATTTTTAAATTTCTAATTTTGGTTTTTCTTTTCCCTCAGACTTCCAAGGGAAACAAAAGAGGACTCACAGCTAAACTGTGAGCCCTTTTTGTTTTAATATTTTAATAGATGAATCTTTTAATTATTTACTTAACCATTCTTCATATCCATCAAGTATTTTTTCTTTTACTTCTTCTGGTGTTAATTTAGTTGTGTCTACAACTAAATCATAGTTATTCAAATCTTCTTTGTGAATTCCATACAATTTAAAATATCTTTCATTTTCCATTTTATATCTTTTTTGCATATCTTCTTTTTGTTCTTCTACTGTAGAAAATTTTTCTGTATCTTTTCTATTTGCATCAGAAAAAGCCCTTTTGGCAGCTTCGTTTATGTCTATTGTTAAATAAACTTTAAAAGAATTTGGAACTGCATACCAACCAAGTCTTGCATCAATAATAAAATTATTGTGTGTTTCTGCATATTCAGCAGCACTTTTTTCTATTTGTCTATCTATTTCTGGATGCTCTGTTAAATATACATTAAAACTTGTTATATCTAGACCTCTATCTTTTGCAAGTTTACGAGCATATTCGCCATTTCTATATACAGTATAGTCTAATTCTTCAGCTAATAATTTTGAAACTGTACCTTTTCCACTAGCAAGTTCCCCAGAAATTGAGATTATACTTTTCTTTTCCATATATTGCTCCTTCTAAAATTCATCATCTGAAACTTCTTCTAAAGTTTCTTGATTATCTGCTAATTTTACTTTTCCTTCTGAAACTTCCCAAACAGCAAGTGTAACAGGAGATTTGTCCTCTGGGTGATCAGTAAGTACTGGTGCTCCTTGTGCAATTTGTCTTGCTCTTTTTGATGTAACTGTAATTAACTCAAATCTATCATCCATTATTTTTAATAAATCTGTAACAGCTGGTTTTACTAACATTTTAAATTCCTCCTAAAAAATTTATATTATTTATTATTCATCATCATCTTCATCGTCATCATCATCAACTCTACTAGCAACTGTTTCTGGTTGCACTGCTGATAAAATAATATGTCCTGAATCCATGATTATAACTGATCTTGTTCTTCTTCCGTATGTTGCATCTATAGCCATTTTTGAATCTTTGGCTTCTTGTACAATTCTTTTTATTGGAGCAGATTCTGGACTAACAATTGAAATAATCCTATCTGCTGAAACTATATTTCCAAATCCTATATTTATTAATTGCATGTTATCCCTCCTTTTTGTATTATTCTATATTTTGAATTTGTTCTCTTATGTTTTCTATTTCAGTTTTAATATCAATAACTCTATTTGTAATTTCTAAGCAATTAGCTTTTGAGCCAATTGTATTAGTTTCTCTATTCATTTCTTGAACTAAAAAATCAAATTTTTTACCAATTGGTGAATTATTTTCTTTTATTAATTTCTTAAATTGTGAAATATGACTTCTTAATCTTGTTAATTCTTCTTCTATTGAGCACTTATCTGAATATATAACAATTTCTTGTGCAATTCTGTTTTCATCAACTACATCTGTTTTTAGTAATTCTTTAACTCTTGCCTCAAGTTTTACTATGTATTCTTGTACAAGTGTTGACGAATATTTTGAAATTTCTTCAACTTTATTTTCTATTAAATTTATTCTTTTTTCTATATCTTCAATTAATTTTGCGCCTTCTATTTCTCTCATTTGAATAAATTTATTAAGAGCATCATCAATTGCAAAATTCAATTCTTTACCTATTAATTCTTCTTGAGATTCTTCATCTATTTTTAATACATCAGGAAATTTTGCAATTTCCATTACATTAATATTATTTTGAATTCCTGTTTCGTTTGCAAGTTCAGTCAATTCTTTAATATATGTATTAGCTAATTCTTTATTTAGTCGTATTTCAGTTCCTATACTACTATAATTTTCAAAAGTTATAAAAACATCAATTTTTCCTCTAGATACATTTGCTGAAATCTTTTTACGAATTCCATCTTCTAAACAATTTAAAAATCTTGGTAATTTTATAGAAATATCACTGTATTTATGATTTACTGCTTTTATTTCAACATTATAAGTTCGGCCTTCATTTTCGTATTTTCCTCTACCAAACCCTGTCATACTTTTTATCATTTTTTACTCCTTATCTTTAACTTTTTTAGTATTTTTTGTATCTTTTGCTTTTTTATCATTAACACTTGAATTATTAGATTTACTTGTTGTTTTTTTCTTGCTAGAATTATCTGTTTTTGTATTTTTTTTATTTTCTTTTTTTATTTCAATTTTTTCTGCTTCTTTAATAGTTTTATTTTTTTCTTCATCTTTTTTAGTTGTTTTTTTTGCAACTTTTTCATTTTGTTTTTGTTTTTTCTTAGCTTCTTTTATTAATCTTTTTTCTTCTTTTTTAGCTTCTTCAATTGCATTTATTTCTTTGATTATTTTTGTACTTTCTTCATCAAGATAGCTATCGTTTTCTTCATCTTTTACAATTTCTTTTACATCACTTAAATTATTTATATATTCTCTTGTTACTTTTCTATTTATAAAAATACTTTTAGCAACATAATATATAGAAAAATATAATGGTGCCAACATTAAAATTTGTTTAACCATTTGAGGCATATGCAAATATACATATGGTATATACATTATTATGATACTTAATACCAACAATTCTATACCATAAAACATTTTAGATACGCTTTCTTTTCTATATGCAATTTCAAAAGTTAATACTGATGAAAAAACTGATAATATAGAAAATAATTTTATGAATAGTATAAATTTTTCAGAATATACATTTAAATATGCTATGTTTATACCAATCATTATTAGCATAAATAAAATTGCTATATTTAAGTTAATAAAAATCATTTTATTCATATTTTCTTTAACTTCTTTTGTTAATTTTCTTTTGTTTTCTAATTCTTTTTCCATTAGTACTTCTTTATTATTCATTACTTCCTCCAAAATTCTCTAATTCATACATTATTATAGAGGTAACGCTTAAAGCTACTGTTTCTGTTCTTAAAATTCTATTTCCTAAACTAATAACTTTTGCGCCTGCATTTTTTAAAGTTTCAACTTCTTCTTTTGCAATTCCACCTTCTGGTCCAATTAAAAATCCTATTTTTATATTCTCTTTGCTATTTTTTAAAGGTGATATATCTTTCAAAACATCTTTTAAAGATGTTTCTTTTTCTTCCTCGTAAGCTACAAAAAATAAATCAAAATTATTAATATTTTCTAATATATTCGTTACTTTTTGTATATTTTCTATTTTTGGAATCAAATCTCTACCAGATTGCTTAGATGCAACTTCGGCAATTTTTTGCCATCTTTCGATTTTCTTTTTTTCGTCTTTGCCTTCTAACTTAACAATACATCTTTTTAAAGCTACTGGAACAATTTTATTTACACCAAGTTCTATTGATTTTTGGATAATCAATTCCATTTTGTCTGCTTTTGGCAAACCTTGATATATTGTTATATCAACATTGCCTTCAGCTTTGTTAGGTAAGATTTCTTTAATTTTACAAATAATAAAATCCTTTTCTATTTCTGAAATATTGCACATATAATTTATACTATTATCTTCATCACATATAATTATTTCATCATTTACTGCTAATCTAAGTACATTTTTTATATGGTTAACATCTTCGTTTAGGATTTTAATTTCATCTTTATTAATTTGATTTTGTTTTACAAAAAATTTACTCATAAGACCTACTCTTCCAATTAATATAAATATTATATCACTTAAAATTTAATAAGTAAATACAAAAATCAAAGATTTTAAGAGTTTTAAAGAGATTAGTAGAGATTATTAATCCAATTTAGTATATCAACATATACTGTTTTATTTTCCAATTCATTTAAAATTTCATGGCTCATATTTTCATATAAATCACTGCTAATATTTGCGTATCCCAATTCTTTTAAAAATTGTTGTGCCTTATACCATTTTTCGATTGATGATATTACAGGATCATTAGCTCCAGCTATAAAATATATTGGTAATTGCAAATTATTTTTTTCATATATTTTTGGATTGTAAATATCTATCATTAATTTAATAATATTTTCAAATCCATTTAAAGTATAATTATATTGGCATAATTCATCAGCATTATATTTTTCAACAGTTTCTTTATTATTGCAAATCCAACTATTTGGTAAATCATTATCTTTATTGTAACCGCTAAACATTAAATTTTTAACAAATTTACTACGATAATTTTCGCCTTTAAAAAATTCTAATATTTTTACAATAGCAACTCCTAATTTTGCATTCACATTCTTACTAGGAGAACCACAAACTATTAATCCATCTATTTTATTATCATATTTTGCTATATATTTTCTTACAATCATTGATCCCATACTATGTCCAAATAATATAATTTTTTTATCCACAAATTGTTCTCTTAAATATAGTGTTATTTGATATAAATCTTCTATTACAATTTCTGCGTCTTTTTCATAAAAATATCCTATATCTTCTTTTTTCTTTATACTCTTTCCATGACCTCTATGATCATTTATAAAACTTGCATAACCATTTTCTGCTAAAAAATTCATAAAATCAATATAGCGTTCTTTATGTTCATTCATTCCGTGTGCTATTTGTATTACACCTTTTATTTCTCCTTCTGGCTTAATTAATATACAATCTATTGGTAATTTATCAGCTTTTGAAATAATTTTAATTTTTTCTTCTTTCATATAAAACCTTTCTTTAAAAAGATATTTTTGTATTCTATTAAATCTATTGTGCTTAATTAAAATATATCTGTTAATTTACCTGCATTATAATATAAAAAAACAGACTAGTCAAACTAGTCTTATCCTTTGATTACTCCCTTTTTGACTATTAAGTTATACTATTTTAATTTTAAATATAAAAAAAAGATTAGTCAAAATGCTAATCTTTTCTTGGCTCCTCGTGTAAGACTCGAACTTACGACATTT
>ULTP01021192.1_pt1 | contig 11506 bp, 7 predicted proteins | sample 1957721 | NCBI WGS metagenome assembly ULTP01 (sample SAMEA4835737, study PRJEB28245) | human gut metagenome | biome: gut microbiome; material: fecal sample | place: Denmark | collected 2008 | reverse complement strand
ATGATATTGAAAAATTAAATCGAACAATTTTTGAAATAATATCAAGTAAATGTGATTATAATAATATTAAATATAATCAGACAAGGTATGATAGCATAAAGAATTTTTCTTATGGACATGATAGTTTATTATTGATTTTTGTTTCACTTTTAAAAAGTTATCCAGTTTTTAAAAAAATATTAAAAGATAAATTTGATTTGATTTTTATCGATGAATATCAAGATACTAAAAAAGAAATAATAGAATCTTTATTAATGTCATTTTGTGATTCAAAACATATTATAGGATTATTTGGTGATCATATGCAATCAATATATAATGATGGAATTGGAAATGTAAAAAAGTATATTGATGACCATTCATTGGAAGAAATAATAAAAAATGATAATTATCGCTGTTCAAAGGAAGTAATTGATTTATTAAATTGTATAAGAAGTGATTTCAAACAAAAATTAGCATTAGCAAAAGAACAAACTGAATCTGATAGAATAGGAAGCGTATCAATATACTATAAATTAATTGATTTTATTCCTAAAGATAATAAAGATCTTTATCTATCATTAATAGATGATTGTATAGATTTGATTGATACAGAAAAGAAATCAAAAATATTATTATTATCTAATCAAGCTTTGGCTAAAAAAATGAAATTTGAAAATTTATATAATATATTTTCTACAGGAATAAACGATGCAAAAGAGGAAATAGAAGCAGAAATGAAAAAAATGCAATGGCTTGACGCAGTTGAATTATATTCATTTTATATGGAAGAAGAGTATAATCATTTAATACAAAAATTAAAAAATAATGATTATATAATAACAAAATATTCAGATAAGCAAGCGATTAATGATGTTTTTTTACAAATTAGTCCAAAGATGACAATTAAAGAAGTAATGAAATTGCTTTTTGATAATTGTTTTTTGAAGTCAGCTGAAAGTAGAAACAATGAGATATTATTTTTGACAAATTTTATTGAAGGTCACAATAAAAATGAAGAATATATAAATTTTAAAAAGTTATATTTAGAATATAATACATATACAAAAATGAACAAGATAAAGGCTATAGACAAAGAAAATTTTTATTCATTTGAAAAAATAAAAGAAGAAGAAGAAATGTATCAAAAAATAAAGGACGAAAATATTGAATTTAGTGAAATAATTAATTATTTTAAATTTTTAAATGAAAAAGAAAGATATATTACAATGCATAAAACAAAAGGATCAAGTATTGATGATGTTATTGTTGTTATGGAAAATTTTTTTTGGAAACAATATAATTTTGATAAATTAATTGAAAATGATGATTTGTCTTCAGTGTATGAAAATACAAAAAAACTATTTTATGTATCTTGTTCAAGAACATGTAAAAATTTGAAAATCCTAAAATTAATTAATAAAAGTGATATGAAGAACATGGAAAATTATTTTAAAGGATATAATTTAATAAACATAGATACTATAAAAAATAAGATTAAGGGATGAAAATATTTATGATATATTTACAATGATTTTTCGAGATACTTAGCTGTTGTTTGATAAGATAGAGTTTTGTAGTTTAGAAAATAATTTTGATATTTATAATTGATATTATTAAAGCCATGGTATAATAGTATATATAAAAGGAGATGAATTCCTATGAAATGTACTTTAATGAATAAAAATAAAGAAGTAATGTTAACAGAATATGATTCTGCAACAGGAGTATTTACTAAAATTTATGATGTTTATAATATTGATTATGCTCCATATATTTTAAAAAGTTTTTATAAAAATGAAGATGTTAATGATACTTCTTTAAGAACTAATTTAAGTGAATGGTTTAAAGGAAGAGGAATACCATCTTGGAGAGATAAGTTAGACTTATTACTACATAGACTTAATATTAATGCCCCATGTGAATTATTAGATAAAGCCTTTGGATTATCTTTATCAGATCAGTATTGGTTAAAACCAGTAGATTCTAATATTAAATATGAAGATATTAATTTCTTTGATAATGACTTTGATTATGCTGAATTTATGGAAGCATCACTTTCAAAAAATAGTAAGATGATTCATAATGCAACATCTTTAAAAACACCTAATAATACTACAGATGGTATGTTAAAAAAAGCATGGATTATTGAAAATGGTACAAGATATTTATTAAAAGGTGGATATAAGAATGAAACATTACAACCATTTAATGAAGTATTAGCAAGTGAAATATGTAAAAGATTAGGATTTTATCATGTAGAATACACACTAGACACTTATAAAGATATGGTTGTATCAAAATGTCCTTGTTTCATAACAAAAGATACAGAACTAATTACTTGTAATCAAATAAGAAATGATATGAAAAAACATAATAGTATAGAAGATTATGAAGAATATATTAAAAAATTAGAATCAGAAGGAATAAAAGATGCAAGAGAAAAAATAGAAAATATGTATATTTTAGATTTTCTAATTATGAATGAAGATAGACATCTTAATAACTTTGGAATAATAAGAGATGTTAATACTTTAAAATGGTTAGATGTAGCACCAATATTTGATAATGGTCAAAGTTTAAATATTGAATACTATGATGAAGAAGAACTGCATATTATTGGTGATGGTAAATTATTTTATGAAGTTAAACCATTTGATGAAATAATTAAAGTAGTAAAAGATATAAAAAGAATTGATATAAGTAAACTAGAAGATATTCCTGAATGGTTTGATAATTTATTACATGAGTATCAAGATATAACAGGATATTCAGATAATAGAATTAATAAACTATGTATTTTATTAAATAGACAAATAAATAAATTGAAGAAATTAATAGAAAATGATTAGAAGTTAATATTAATTTCTTCTTTTTTATTGGAATTGAGCCAAAAAATGATAATTTTCGTGATATAATTTTATATGAGAGATAACAATGCTTTGAAGGTGATGAGGATGAATAAACTGTTCATAGATACAAACATTTTTGAATCCAAAGGATTTAATTTTGATCAAAGAAATATTTTGATAAAATTATTGATTGAAAATGCGAAAAACAAAAATTACGAGTATTATAATCTATCAGTTATTGATAAAGAAATTATTTCACATATAACTGATCGTTGCAGTTCAAGAAAAAAGGAACTTTTTAGAAAATTTAAATGGATAAAAAATTATGTTAAAGAAAAAGATATAGATGCGAATTGCTATAAAGAATTAATTGATTATGAAAACTTTAAAAAAAATATATTTGCTGTAGATTGTAGTCTTGAAAAAGTAAATCCTGAGAATGTCTTTAAAAAGTATTTCGAAGTAGAATTGCCTTTTGAATTAAAAAAAGAAAAGAAAAGTGAATTTTCTGACGCTTTTATATCTGAATATTTAAATGATTTATCCAGGAAAGATGATGACAAAATTTATTTTATAAGCAATGATGAAGGATTAGTAAAGTCATTACACAGGTCCATTATAACATTTAAAAATATAACTAGCTTTTTTAGTGAAATTAATGGTGATGATTCGGAAAAAATTAAACAATTTGCTCGTGAAGTTATCACTGCAAAATTAAATGAAATAAGTTCTCATGTTTTAGGATTAGGAGAATTTAATACTGTTGGTTTGGAAGATGAAGAAATAAATCCAGAAAGCATTCAATTGAGTGATGATTTTAATTTAGAAATATTAGAATCAAATAATGATGAATTATATGTGAATTGTACATTTAGTAAGGCAGAACTAATAGGAAGTTTTAGCTGCTTAGATTATGAAAATTCTTATTGGCCAAATGATGAAGATTATTATACTTATACAGAATATTTTAAAACTAATAAAATTGAATATGAAGATTATGAATTCAATTTGAAAATATATAATGAAAATGATAATTATAAAATTGAATATGACAATTTGTATAGTTTTAGTATTAGTTATGAAAATATTAAAGAAAATGCTGTAGAACATTTTAGTCCATTTGACGATTATGATGTTGAAGATAGTTGGTCTCAAGATGACCATATGAGATAAGGAGTAAATAATATGAATAATAAAAAAGAAAGAGAAAGAGAAGAATTACATAAAACAATTTGGAAAATAGCAAATGAATTAAGAGGTTCAGTAGATGGATGGGATTTTAAACAATATGTATTAGGTCTATTATTTTATAGATTCATTTCAGAAAATATTGAAAATTATGTTAATGAAAATCAAAGAAAAGCAGGTATTGAAGATTTTAAATATAGAGATATTTCTGATGATGAAGCGTTACTTGGAAAAACACAAATACTTGAAGAAAAGGGATTATTTATTTTACCTAGTGAATTATTTTGTAACATTAGAAAAAATGCTGATAAAAATGAAAATTTAAATGTAGTAATTTCTAATATATTTAATAATATTGAATCATCAGCAAGAGGAACTGCATCAGAGAATGACGTAAAAGGTTTATTTGATGATTTTACAATAGATAATAAATTGGGTAATACAGTTGATGAAAGAAACGAAAAACTTGTTAAATTATTAAATGCAATAGGAGAGTTGAATTTTGGAGATTATGAAGAAAATAAGATAGATCTATTTGGTGATGCTTATGAATTTTTAATGACAATGTATGCATCATCAGCAGGTAAATCAGGTGGAGAATTCTTTACTCCACAAGAAGTTGGAGAATTACTCGCTAAAATAGTAATAATGGATAAAACATCTGTTAACAAAGTATATGATCCAGCATGTGGTTCAGGTGGATTATTACTTAAATTTGCTAAGATACTTGGAAAAGAAAATGTAAGAGAAGGATTTTTCGGTCAAGAAATAAATCTTACAACATACAACTTAGCTAGAATAAACATGTTTTTACATAATATTAATTACAATAACTTTAGTATTGAAAGAGGAGATACATTAATACATCCAGTTCATTGGAACGATGAACCATTTGATGCAATAGTATCTAATCCTCCTTATTCAATAAAATGGGCAGGTAAGTCTAATCCACTTTTAATAAATGATGAACGATTTGCTCCAGCAGGTGTGTTAGCACCAGAATCAAAAGCGGATTTAGCATTTACTATGCATATGTTATCGTGGTTATCACCAAAAGGTACTGCAGCTATAGTTGAATTCCCTGGTGTACTTTATAGAGGTGGAGCTGAACAAAAGATTAGAAAGTACATGATTGATAACAACTTTGTTGATACTGTCATTCAATTACCTTCAGATTTATTCTTTGGTACATCAATTGCAACTTGTATTTTAGTATTAAAGAAAAACAAATCAGATAATAATATATTATTTGTAGATGCCTCTAATGAATGTGTTAGAAATACTAATAAAAACAAATTATCAGAAGAAAACATCAATAATATAATTAGTTTATTAAAAGATAGAAAATCAGTTGAAAATAAATCTTATTTAGCCACATATGATGAAATCAAAGATAATGATTATAATATATCAGTTAATTCTTATTTAAGAACAAATACAGAAGATAAAAAAATAGATATAAATGAAGTAAATAGAAAACTTGCTGAAATTGTACCTAGACAACAACAAATTAGAGAAGAACTGGAAGAGATAATTAAAGAACTTGAGGTTGATTACCATGAGTAGGATAAATGAATTAATAAAAGAATTGTGTCCTAATGGTGTTATATATAAAAAATACGGCGATGTTTTTGAAATAAAAACAGGTAAGGGTATAACAACAAAAGAAGCAACAGATGATGGACTATATCCAATAATAAGTGGTGGAACTACACCAATGGGATATTATCATAGTTATAATAGAGATGAAAATATTGTAACTGTATCAAGAGTTGGAGCTAATGCAGGGTATGTAAATTTTATAACTGAAAAGTTTTATTTAAATGATAAATGTTTTTCAATTATTCCTAAAGATGAATTTGTTAAATGTTTTATTCCAAAATATATTTATCATTATACTAAAAATATAGAAAATAAAATAATGGAACTTCAAAGTGAAGGTGGTGTTCCAACTATAAATACTCAAAAAGTATCAAACTTATTAATGCCAATGTTACCAATTGATGTTCAATTAGAAATAATAACTGTTCTTGATAAATTTGGCGAGCTAGAAGCGGAGCTAGAAGCGGAGCTAGAAGCGAGAAAGAATCAATATGAGTTTTGGCGTGGCAAAATAATTAATATGTATGATAGCAAAAATATAAAACTTTCTGATATGGCTAAAATATATGATGGCACTCATTCGACTCCTAATTATCAAGAAAATGGCATTCCATTTATTAGTGTTGAGAATATTTCAAACATATACGGAACAAATAAATTTATTTCAAAGGAGGATTATAAGAAGTATAAAATAAAACCAGAAATAAATGATGTATTTATGACAAGAATAGGAACTATAGGAAAATGTTCTGTATTTGAAAAACAAATTGATTTAGCTTATTATGTTTCATTGGCTTTAATTAGACCAAATACCGAGATTATATTACCTAAATATTTAAAATATGTAATAGAGAGTAATATTGGTAAAGATGAACTTTATAAAAGAACACTTGTTCATGCTGCCCCCATTAAAGTTAATAAGGATGAAATAGGCAAAATTGTATTACCAGTTCCAAATATCGACGATCAGAAAAAAATAATTTCAAAATTAGATAAATTCGAATCTTTAACTGAATCAATTTCTTCAGGTCTTCCAGCTGAAATAGAATTAAGAAGACAACAATATGAATATTATAGAAATAAATTATTAAATTTTGAGGTGTTATAATATGAATATTAACCAAGAACAAGTTTTAGCTCAATGTTACCATTGTGGAAACAAGACATTAATGAATGTTGAATGTGTAGTTGATCAACGATTCAGTGGTGTACAAGTTAACGAAAATTTAGAACCTGAATTTGAAATGCAAGAAGATTATAAATGGAAGTTACTTTCTTGTCCAGTATGTCATTTTTTAACCTTATATCAAGTATATACTGATGAATCAATGCAGGTTGAGAGAAACGGTGAAATAAAGCAGTTGTATGAATCACAAATTATATATCCGGAAAATAGAATGATACTAAGTGAAGTACCTAAAGAGGTTGCGAGTGCATTTGAGTCTGCTTTAAAAATTAAGAAAATAGATAGTCAAATATGTTTGATTTCATTGAGAAGAACATTAGAACTAATTTGTAAAGATAAAGATGCAAGAGGCAGAACTCTAGAAGCTAAGATTAATGATTTAATATTAAATAATATTTTTCCTAAAGATTTAGAGAATGCTTTTAGTGTAATTAGAGAATATGGAAATAGTGGTGCTCATAGTCAAATTAATCTAACAGATAGCCAATTAAATGAATTAATTAGTATACTGTACAGTGTTATTGATTATTTGTATATTATTCCAAGAAAATCTGTAAAAATGAAAGAAAGATTAGACGAAATAAAGGAGGACATCTAAATGAGTAGTATAGGTTTAATTAGTGAAAATGATAACTCTACTGTATTAGCAGAATATAAGGGATTAAATAAAATAGAAACATCTTTTCAAAGTGAAGATGCTCTTGAAAAAGAATTAATTAAAACTTTAGTTGAACAGGGATATGAGAGATTAAATATTAATTCTGAAGATGAATTGATTCTTAATTTAAGAAAACAACTTGAAAAACTTAATAATTATCATTTTACTGATGGAGAATGGGATGATTTCTTTACTAAAGTAATTGCTAATAAAAATGATTACATAATTGAAAAAACAAGATTAATTCAAGAAGATTATAAACAAGAAATAACTCTTGATTCAGGTGAAAAGAAAAATATCTATTTAATAGATAAAAATAATATTCATAATAATAGTCTTCAAGTATTAAATCAGTATGTTAATAATGATGGTAACTTTGATAATAGATATGATGTAACCATTTTAGTCAATGGTCTACCTTTAGTTCATATTGAATTAAAGAAAAGAGGAGTAGACTTAAGAGAAGCTTTCAATCAAATAGAAAGATATCAAAGAGATTCTTTTTGGGCAGGTTCAGGGTTATATAATTTTGTTCAGATATTTGTTATATCAAATGGAACGTTGACTAAGTATTATTCAAATACTACAAGAGAGTTTCATATAAATAATCAAAAGAAAAAGAAGTCAAACTCATTTGAATTTACTTCATATTGGGCAGATCAAAAAAACAATGGTATTACTGATTTAATAGACTTTGCTAAAACTTTCTTTACTAAACATACTTTATTAAATATATTAACTAAATATTGTGTATTTACTTCTGAAGAAGATTTATTAGTAATGCGTCCTTATCAAATAGTTGCTACTGAAAAGATTTTAAATAGAATTAATATTGCATATAATAATAAGTTTTATGGAACTTTAAAATCAGGTGGTTATATTTGGCATACAACAGGCTCTGGAAAAACACTTACATCATTTAAAACTTCACAACTTGCTAGTAAATTAGATTTTATTGATAAAGTATTATTTGTTGTAGATAGAAAAGACTTAGATTATCAAACAATGAAAGAATACGATAGATTTAAAGAGGGAGCGGCTAACTCTAATACTTCAACGAAAATATTAGAGGGACAATTAAATGATTCAAGTACTAAGATTATTATTACTACGATTCAAAAATTATCACAATTTATCAAGAAAAATGAGAACAGTGATGTATTTAATAAGCATGTAGTATTTATATTTGATGAATGTCATAGATCACAATTTGGTGATATGCATAAAGCAATTATTAAGAAGTTTAATAAATATTATTTATTTGGATTTACTGGAACTCCAATATTTCCAGAGAATGCTAGAACTATAAAAGGTATCTCTGAAACAACAGAACAAATCTTTGGAGAAAGATTACATACTTATACAATAGTAAATGCTATTGCTGATAAAAACGTCTTACCATTTAGATATGAATATGTTGGAAGAATTGATATTCGTGATGGTGTTCAAGATGAAAAAGTATATAATATTGATGAAGAAAAACTATTTGATAATCAAATTAGAATTTCTATGATTACAGATTACATAATAGAGCATTTTAGTACGAAAACTAAGACATCAGAAAGTTATGTTTACTCAACTTTAGATAATGTTTCTGTAGTGGCTAAAAAGCAAGATGCAGAAGAAATTAAGTCTAAGAAGAATATTAATGGTTTTAATTCATTATTTGCTGTATCGAGTATTAAAATGGCTAAAGAATACTATGCCGAATTTAAGAAACAGTTGGATATTAAAAAGAGTAATCTTAAAGTAGCTATAATATATTCTTATGGTGTTAATGGAGAAGATGGAGTTATTGATGAAAACTCTGAATCAACAGAAACATTAAGTACAGATGATAGAACATTCTTAGAAAATGCTATTAAGGATTATAATAATATGTTTGGAACAAGTTATGATACATCATCAGAAAAATTCCAAAATTACTATAAAGATGTTTCTTTAAGAATGAAAAATAGAGAAATAGATATATTAATCGTTGCTAATATGTTCTTAACAGGATTTGATGCAAAAACATTAAATACATTATGGGTTGATAAGAATTTAAAATGGCATGGATTAATTCAAGCTTTCTCAAGAACTAATAGAATCTTAAATAGTGTAAAAACATATGGAAATATTGTCTCATTTAGAAATTTAGAAGATAGACTTAATGAAGCGTTAGCTAAATTCGGTGATGAAGAAGCTCATGGAATAGTTTTATTAAAACCATATAACGATTACTATTATGGATATGAAGATGATAATGGTAAAACATTTGAGGGATATAAATCTTTAGTTGAAAAGTTAACTTCTAAATTTGCACCAGGAGAACTAATGCAAAGCGAAGCAGAACAAAAAGAATTTATTAAGCTATATGGTGCAATATTAAAAGTAACAAATATATTATCTTCATTTGATGAATTCAAGAATGAAGAGTTAATTAGTGAAAGAGATAAACAAGACTATCATAGCATTTATATTGAACTTTATAATGAATTTAGAAATAAAGCTAAACAAGAAAGAACTGATGTTACTGAAGATGTAGTATTTGAAATGGAATTAATAAAATCTATTGAGGTTAATATTGATTACATTTTAGGACTAGTTAAAAAATATCATGATTCTAATATGGAAGATAAAGAAATTCTTATAACTATTCAAAAGACTATTATGGCAAGTCCAGATTTAAGAAATAAGAAAGATTTAATTATGGCATTTATTGAATCATTAGATCAAGATTCAAATGTATATGCTGATTTTGAATCATTTATGGATAGTAAAAAGAAAGAAGAATTAGATAAAATAATCGCAGAAGAAAATCTTAACAAAGAAGAAACATACAGTTTTATTCAAAAATCATTTGAACAAGGCAGAGTAGAAACAAATGGTACTGAAGTATCATCAATTCTTCCACCTATGAACATGTTTACTCCTACAAATGATAGACAAGAAAAGAAAAATAATGTTATAGATAAATTATTAGGCTTTTTTAATAAGTTTTTTAATATCTCAAGTAGTAAGTTTTAGTATATAATTTATCTTTAAATAATTTTAAAAATAATATCATTCGGCACAAAAAAGCATCGAAAAGCATCAAAAAGCGTAAAAAAGCATAAAAAAGTAAAAAAAAAGAAAAATAAAGCACAAAAAAGCATCGGATATTCATTGTCTTATAAAAGTCAAGTGGTAAAATATAGTAAAACGAAATAATTATGCAAAGAGGACTTAGGTCTTCTTTTTTTCATTTTAAGGAGGGGGTCATTATGAGCTATCATCCTATTAATTTTTATATTTTTATAATAATAGGATGAACTAATAATATTTAAAACTAAGAGAAATAAAGGAGATATTTAGTAATCATCCTTTATATGAACCTACAAAGTAGGATGAATTTCGTAAGTACGAAATAAGAATAGCACCATAGCAATTCCTTATATTATAAGGAGTTTTTTTGTTTGTGGTGCTATCTTCTTATTCTGCTCTAATTAAAAATAGTAAAAATAATAGGACAATCATCCTATTTAGGAAGGAGTGATAGTTTGAGAATATTTAAATTATATTTACCAATAGACTTATTTAATAGAATTAAATTAATGTCTAAATTTTATAGAGTATCTATTTCTAAAATGATGACAGAGTTATTAGAAATTGGATATTTAGAAATGTTAAAGACAAATACGAAAGGAGAGTAATAAATGGATTATGATAAATATGTAAAAATACCAATGTTTATAATTTTAGATAGAAATGTATGTAATAACAATAAAATTTTATATGGAATAATAATACTTTTATCTCATAAGGAAGGCTATTGTTATGCTGATAATAAATACTTAGGTAATTGGTTAGTGTGAGCCCCAGAGAATATCGGGTTTATTAAGAGAATTATCAGATAATAATTATATAACTATGGAATATAAACATAGATTTCAAAGAAAAATTTATATTAATGAAGAAAAGTTTACATCTGATCTACCTGAAGATTTTTTCTAAGGGGTTAGATGTTTTTTTAACACTCAAAGGATATATAGTTCAATAATAATATAATAAATATAATAT
>ULTP01014695.1_pt1 | contig 11571 bp, 6 predicted proteins | sample 1957721 | NCBI WGS metagenome assembly ULTP01 (sample SAMEA4835737, study PRJEB28245) | human gut metagenome | biome: gut microbiome; material: fecal sample | place: Denmark | collected 2008 | reverse complement strand
ACGCTCGTCGCATGGCTCAACCGTCACCTGACGGGGGGCGGCAGCGCCTTCCTGGGGGGCATCTCGAAGAATTTCGACGGCAACCTCGTGCTGGGCGACGGGCCGCGCCTGGCGGTCGAGGCCGACGAGTTCGACCGCTCGTTCCTGCGGTTGTGGCCCGACGTGGCGGTGGTCACCTCGGCCGATGCCGACCACCTCGACATCTATGGCACGCACGAGGCCGTCAAGGAGGCCTTCTCGCAGTTCGTCCGTCAGATTCGGCCGGGCGGGAGTCTCGTCATCAAGCAGGGGGTCGACATTCTGCTCGACAACCCCGACATCACGGTCTACCGCTACGCCTACGATACGCCGTGCGATTTCTACGCCCGCAACATCCGCCTCATCGGCGGCGGCCACTACAGCTACGACGTGGTGACGCCCGACGGCGTGGTCGAGCAGTGCACGCTCGGCGTGCCGGGGTGGGTCAACATCGAGAATTCGGTGGCGGCCGTCGCCGCGGTCTGGTGCGCCGCACACCACGAGGGGCAGAGCCTCGACGCCGCACGGGTGCGCGAGGCGCTCGCTTCGTTCTCGGGGGTGAAGCGCCGTTTCGAGTTCTACATCAACACGCCGCGCCAGGTCTACATGGACGACTACGCCCACCATCCGCGCGAGCTGGCCGCAACGCTCACCTCCGTGCGGCAGATGTTCCCCGGACGGAGGGTGACGGCGCTCTTCCAGCCCCACCTCTACACCCGCACGCGCGACTTCTACGTCGAGTTCGCCGAGGCGCTGTCGCATGCCGACGAGGTGGTGCTGCTGCCGATTTACCCGGCCCGCGAGGAGCCGATTCCCGGCGTGACGAGCGAGCTGATTGCCGAGCGCGTGACGGTGCCCTGCCGCATTGTCGAGCGCAGCGAGCTGGCGCGGACCGTCGCCGCGATGGATACCGACGTGGTGGTGAGCTTCGGTGCGGGCAACATCGACGCCTGCTGCGAGGCCATCGCCGAGGCCCTGCGCCCCAAGGCCTGAAAGGCCCTGCCCCGGGTCCGCCCGGCCGGGGGAGGAGGAGAAAAAAGGCCCGGACACCCGACGAACGCCCCCGCGGAATGCCCCCGACAAGTGCACCCGATAAGTGCGCCCGGCGGGTCCGCCCTTAGACAAGAGACCATAACCGATAAACAACCCGTAAAGAAGAGAGCCGACACACGATGTCCCGCCCGCTCAAATACCTGACAGCAGCCCTTCTGTGGGCAGCAGTCGCCGGATACATCATCTGGTCGGCCGCGGCGGCGCACCGCCAGCGCGCCGCGCGCGAGGTGACGCGGCTGGTGGTCGACGTGCGCGACAGCACCTCGCAGGGCCATCTGGTCTCGACGGCGCAGGTCCGCTCGTGGATTGGCCGCAGCGGCCTGAAGACCGTCGGCGCGAAGGTCGGCGAGGTGGACCTACGCGGCATCGAGCGGCTGATTGCCGACAACGGCTTCGTGAGCCGCGTCGACGCCTACGTCCGCTACGACGGAACGCTGCACGTCGACATCCGCCAGCGGCGCCCGCTGCTGCGGATGCTGACCGACGGCTGGAACTCCTACGTCACGCAGGAGGGCTTCGCCTTCGCTGCACCGCGCTCCTCGTCGCTCTACGTGCCGGTGGTGACGGGCAGCTACCGCCCGCCCTTCCCCGCCTCCTATTCGGGACCGGTGCGCGACTATGTCGACGGCCGCATCGAGGAGATTGACCGCCGCATCGAGGAGCTCGAGCGCGAGAAGTACCCCTACTTCCGCCGCGAGCTGCAGAACGACGAGAACATCCGCGCGCTGCGCCGCATGCGCATCAAGCGGCGCTGGTGGCGCTTCGAGAGCGAAAAGGAGTTCGAAGAGCGGGTCGAGAAGCTGCGCAGCCACAAGGCCGATTTGCGGCGCAGCTACCGCTACGAGGCACGCCTTGTGCAGGAGGGGATTGAGGCCGTTGCGGCACGTCAGGAGGCCGAGCGCCGCAAACAAAAAAAGTTGGAGAAAAGCTACGAAGATTTCACGAAACTCCTTACCTTTGTAGAGTTCCTCGAAGAGGATGATTTCTGGAGGTCGGAGGTGGTTCAGATTGTGGCCCACACGGCCCCCAGCGGCGCATTGGAGGTGGAGCTCATCCCGCGCAGCGGCCGCTTTCGGATTCTCTTCGGGCGCATCGAGCGGGTCGACGAGAAGTTCGATCTGCTTGCGGATTTCTACCGCCGCGGACTGGGCCGGCTCGGTTGGGACGAGTTCGCAACGGTGAGTGTCCAGTACAGGGGTCGCGTGGTCTGCCGGAAGTAGCGGCCGGCGACGCGCTCCGCACATGAGGGAGATAACTATATTTGGATAAATAAACGTGGAAAGGAAGAGTTATACGGTCGCTGTCGATTTGGGTACGTCGAACGTCGTGGTCACCGTCGGCAGCCGCAATGCCGAAGGCGCGCTCGACGTGGAGTGCGTCGTGTCGAAACCCGTCGAAGGGGTCAGGGCCGGTAAAATCGAGAATATCGAACTGGTGAGCAATGCCATCCGCGAGGCGGTCTCGGAGGTCGAGGCGCGCCTGGGGCTCCGCATCAGCGAAGCCTATGCGGGCCTCTCGGGCGACTTCGTGCGCTGTGCGCGCCATACGGACCACGTCTTTGTCCTCGACCCCCAGAACGGCGTCTGCCAGCGCGACGTCGAGGCGCTCTTCGACCGCATGCGCAACGTCCAGGCGCCCGACGACGAGACCATCATGGAGCGTGTGCCCCAGAACTACGTGGTCGACGACAACCAGGAGGTGAAGAACCCCGTGGGGTCGTTCGGACGCAAGCTCTCGTCGACGTTCAACTTCATCCTCTGCCTGAAGACCCCCATGCAGCGGCTCGACATGGCGCTCAAGCGTCTGGGCATCCGCATGGCGGGTGTCTTCTCCAATGCGCTGGTCTCCCCCGAAGCGGTGCTCACCCCCGAGGAGAAGGAGGAGGGCGTGGCGGTGGTCGACGTGGGCGGCGGCGTGACCGACGTGACGGTCTACTACCACAACGTGGTGCGCTACATCGCTTGCATCCCGATGGGTGCTACGGCCATCAACCGCGACATCCGGACGATGGGTGTCCCCGAGCGGCTGGTCGAGAGCCTCAAGCTGCGCTACGGCTCGGCGGTGGCCGAACTGGCGCCCGAAGACAAGCTCGTCCGCGTGAACGGCCGCACGGCCCGCGACGCGAAGGATATTCTGCTGCGCAACCTGGCTACGGTCATCGAGGCGCGCGCTACCGATATTGCTGAGTTCGTTGCCCAGGAAATCAAGGACTCGGGTTATGCCGACCGCCTGGCCTGCGGCATCGTCCTGACGGGCGGTTCGGCCCGGCTCAAGGACCTCGACGAGCTCTTCCGCCGCGTCACGCGGATGGATGTGCGCGTCGCGCTGCCCGAGGCGGGCATCACCGCCGAATCGAAGGAGCATGTGGCCGACCCGGCCTTCTCGACGGCCGTGGGCATTCTGCTCAAGGGCTCCCAGACGGGCGCCTGCGCCGTGGTCGAGATGCCGGCGTCGTACCGCACCGCACCGCAGCCTCAGCCGCAGCCCGCAGCCTCTTCCGAAGCGGCGGCGCCCCGCACCGAGCCCTCGGCCCGGCAGCCGCTGCACACCATGCCGCGGCCGCAGCCGGCGCCGCAGCCCCAGGTGCCCCACGCCGAGCCGCATCCCTACCATGCGCCGCAGTCTGCATCGCACTCCGTTGCGGCGGAGCCTGCACCGGCCGAGACCGAGCCGCAGCAGCCCCGTTACGACGAGGAGGAGCCGCAGCAGGAACCCCGTCGCCGCCGCGGCGGTCTGGGCTCGCTGCTGCAGGGAGCGCTCAAGAAAATCAACGAGAGCTTCGGCGGCCCCGAGGACGAGGATATCTGACGCCCGCGTGCGGAGGGTACCGGCGTGGATAGGGCGACAAGGCCTGAGTGCGCCGGGGCCACGGGTAAGGCGGGAGCCGGGAGCACAGGAGCCGGGAGCGACGAAGCCGGGGAGCATCCGGGGAAGTGCAGTGTAGATAAGGCGGCGGAGCCGGGGTGCGTCCGGAGACCACAGGTAAGGCGGAAGCCGGGGAGTGACGCAGCCGGGGAGCATCCGGGGAAGCGCAGAGTAGATAAGGCGGCGGAACCGGGCCGGAGGCCTGAAGCAAGAGAGAGTTGGACGGCTGTGCCGCGAAGGCGTGCGGCTGTCGAGTTTTTGACCAAAGAGAGAGTTACGAAACGATATGACTGACGATTTGATGTCCGAAATCAAGGCTACGAGGACGGACGGCTCGATAATCATGGTGGTGGGCGTCGGCGGTGCCGGCGGCAATGCCGTGAATCACATGTGGAACCTGGGTATCAAGGGTGTCGACTTCATGGTCTGCAACACGGACCAGCAGGCGCTCGACAAGAGCCCCGTGGAGAAGAAAATCCGCCTCGGCAGCGAGGGCCTCGGCGCCGGCAACGACCCCGAGAACGGCCGCAAGGCTGCCGTCGAGACGCTGCCCGAAATCAAGCAGTACCTCGAGGAGTCGGGCACGCGGATGATTTTCATCACCGCCGGCATGGGCGGCGGCACCGGTACGGGCGCCTCGCCCGTCATCGCCAAGCTGACCAAGGAGATGGGGCTGCTCACGGTGGCCATCGTCACCTCGCCGCTGGCCGTCGAGGGGCGCATCCGCTACGACCAGGCCTACCGCGGCATCGAGGAGCTGCGCCGCAACGTCGACTCGCTGCTGATTATCAACAACGAGAACATCCTCGAAATCTACGGACGCCTCTCGCTCAAGCAGGCCTTCGGCAAGGCCGACGACATCCTGGCCTCGGCCGCCAAGGGCATCGCCGAAATCATCACGGTCGAGAGCGACCTGGTGAACGTCGACTTCGCCGATGTCTCGAAAGTGATGCGCGACAGCGGCCGCGCCCACATGAGCGTCGCCACGGCCGAGGGCGAGAACCGCGCCGAGGCGGTGGCCGAAGCGTCGCTGCGCTCGCCGCTGCTCGACCACAACCTCATCTCGGGTGCGAAGAACATCCTGCTCAACATCTCGGTGGCCAATGCCGAGGAGCTCATGTACGAGGAGGTGGTTCGGATTCTGGAGTACATCCAGATGCACGCCACGGTGGAGGACCAGGACGGCACGGTCCACAACGCCAACATCATCTGGGGAACGAGCGAGAAGCCGCAGCTGGGCAACGCCATCGAGCTGGTGGTGGTCGCCACGGGCTTCGACAACGACGACGAAGAGCACGGCATGTCGCCCGTGCCGCCCCGCCGCACGGCGCAGACGCTGCGCGAGAAGCAGGCGGCCGAATCGGAGCTCATCCCCATCAAGCCGGCCGCGGCGGCTGCCGAGACGCAGCGCGTGCATCCCGAGCAGGTGGTGCTGGGGGCCAAGTCGACCCGTTACAGCAACATCGAGGCGTTGCTGAGCCGCCCCGCCTACCAGACCCGCAACTCGAAGTTCGTCGTCCAGGTCTCGGGCGGCCGCAAGGAGGTGCTGCGCGACGATGCGTCGGAGAACGCACACCGCCAGGAGCCGCACGGCGGGGCGCTCTTCGACTGAGCCACCGATGGGGGAGGCGCCCTCCATGTGCGGAGGCCCCTTCCGATGTCATACTAACACACGCAAACTTTGGAAACCGGTTCCTGGATAGCATTCAACGGAGTGACGACGCATACCGTCGTGCTGTGCATCGTCTCGCTCTGTCTGCTGATGGTCTCTGCGCTCGTGTCGGGTGCCGAGACCTCTTTTTTCTCGCTCTCGCACAACGACGTGCGCCGCATCCGCGAGCGCCGCTCGGCTTCGAGCGAAGGGGTGTTCAAACTGCTGGGCAACGTCGAACTGCTGCTGGCCACGATTCTGGTGGTCAACAACCTGGTCAACATCTGCATCGTCATCCTGACGTCGAACGTCATCGACGCCACCTTCACCTTCCTGCGCTTCGAGTTCCTCTTCAAGAGCGTGCTGGTGACCTTCCTGCTGCTGCTCTTCGGCGAGATTCTCCCCAAGGTCTTCGCTCAGACGGTGCCGGTGCGCTTCGCCTGCTTCGCGGCGCGTCCGCTGCTGGTGCTGCGCTGGATTTTCTACCCGCTCTCCTACATTCTGGTCCGCACGAGCAGCCGCATCAGCGAGAAGGCGGCCCACCGCAGCGAGCTCTCGCTGGACGAGCTGGCCGATGCCGTCGACATGACGCAGAGCTCCTCGCCCGAGGAGCACGAGATGCTCTCGGGCATCGTCAACTTCGCCAATACCGAGGTGCAGGAAATCATGAAGCCGCGCGTCGACATCACGGCCATCGAGATTACGGAGGGCTACGAGCACGTCAAGCGGGTCATCATCGAGTCGGGCTTCTCGCGCATCCCGGTCTACGAGGACGAGGTGGACAACATCCGCGGCACGCTCTACGTCAAGGACCTGCTCCCCTACATCAACCACGGCGACGACTTTGCCTGGCAGCGCCTCATCCGCAAGGCCTACTTCGTCCCCGAACACAAGAAAATCAACGACCTGCTGGCCGAGTTCCAGAGCAACAAGGTCCACATGGCCATCGTGGTCGACGAGTACGGCTCGACGCTCGGTCTGGTCTCTCTGGAGGATATCATCGAGGAGATTGTGGGCGAAATCTCGGACGAGAGCGATACGGTCGAGAGCTTCTATACGCGGCTCGACGCCAAGAACTACCTCTTCGACGGCAAGACCCACATCGGGGACTTCGAGCGGGTGCTCGAGTTGGAGGAGGACCTCTTCTCCGACGTCAAGGGCGAGGCCGAGACGCTGGCGGGGCTGATGCTGGAGCTCAAGCGTGACTTCCCGCGCAAGGGCGACAGCTTCACGACGCACGACATCCGCTTCACGGTGCAGGAGGTCGAGGGGCACCGCATCGACAAGATTCTCGTGACGCTGCCATGACGACTCCCTCCGGCGCGAGGCCCCATCCGGCCATGACCTCCTCTTCTGACGCTACGCCCGCGCCCGTCAAGACAACCTCCTCCGACGCGGCGATGCCTTCCGATACGACAGCCTCTTCTGCAGCGGCACCCCATTCAGCCGTTGCTCCCGGGAAGCTCTTGCTCTCCGAGCCGCTTGCGGCGGCCGAGACCGACCTCTGGACTACGGAGGAGGAGCGCGCCGAGGCGGCCCGCTTCGGCTCCGCGCGGCGCCGGAGCGAATACCTCACCTGGCGGACGCTGGTGCGCCGCGAGCTGGGACGCGACGCCGTGATTGGCTACAACGGGGTGGGGGCTCCGGTGGTCACCTCGCCCGAGGGGTACTTCATCGGGGTGTCGCACTGCCGTGAGCGGGTTGCCGTCTGCATCTCGCGGCAGCGGTGTGCCGTCGACATCGAGTCGGTGTCGCGTAACTTCGGCGCGGCGCTTGCCCGCTGCATGACCCCCCGGGAGCGGACGCTCTCGACGGACGAACGGCTCGGTGCGGCGCTCTGGTGCGCCAAGGAGGCGCTCTACAAGTATGCCGGGCGACGCGAACTGGAGCTGCAGCGCGACGTGCAGGTGCTCGGGGTCGACTTTGAAGCGGGGCTTATCGTAGGGCGCATCTGCGGCGGAGAGCCGCTCGAGCTGCAGCTGCGCTGCATCGACGACTGCGTGGTTGTCTGGCGCTGCTGAGGCGCTCTTCCCGGACATTTTTCGGGTTTCACACCATTTCTATTCCTCTCTTCCCTTTTCTATTCTCCGTACTTTTCCGTACTTTTCCGTACTTTTCCGTTCTTCTCTGTTCTTCTCTGTTCTTCTCTGTTTCGCTCCGCTCTGTCTTCCGCTTTGTCTTCCCTCCCTGTTCCACTCTTTCTCTCCTGTTCTTCCCCCGCCCCCCCCAGTAGCTTTACACCTCCCTTGTGTGACGGGCAGTTCCCTTTTTGCGGCTGTTTCCGGGGTCGTTTTTTTGGCTACCCCTCATTTCCGTCCCCTCCCCTCTTATCCTTCTTTGCCGGCTCCATTGTTGTATGTATCTGTAATTTAATCTGTAAATGTTTTTCGAGCCGCGTAGCCTTTCAAGTTTTGTGCCCGATTGCAGTTAGTTTATTCAAAAAATTTAGATATTTAATAAATATTTTGAATAAAATTCTTGCACATTTCCTTTCCGTGCATTACTTTTGCACCCGTCATAAATGATAAAATATTTTAAGAATTAATTAAAATTATTTAGTTAGTTATGAGGGCAAGGATTAATCAGTGGGTACGCACCGCTTTGATTATGTTGGGTGAGAGCATTCGTCTGCGCGAGATGTAATCGCCTGTTTTTTACTGAAAAATTACTGACAAATGAATAGGTCCGGCTCGCAGAGCCGGATTTTTTTGTGCCCGGCGGTGCGGTTGAATCCTGCGCCGGCGGGGTGTTCCGAGGCGTCGGAACGGTGGAACCGTTGTGCGGCGGCAGGGGAGTGTCTTGAATGGAGCGGGCGAGTTGCGACGGGGAGTTGGAGCGTAGGGGCCCGGCGGCGAGATGAGGCAGTGCCCGGCGTCGGTGGGGTGGTCCGAGGCGTCGGGACGGTGGGGAATATGTATGCCGAGGTGTTGCGGTGGTTGTGCCTGCTCTGCGGAAGGGTAAGTGACTGTACGTGGCGGCCGGGGTTGTGCTGCTGCGGCATGCTGTCGTGCGGATAAAACAGGAGAGCCCTGCCGGTTATCCGGCAGGGCTCCCTTGCGGTTGTTGCGCACGGTGGCAGGTCAGAGTCCGAGCTTCTTGCGAATATCCTTCGGCAGCGCCTGCTTGTTGACCATAATCGAGGTGGTCTTGTAGGCTACGAAGGGGCGCGAGAAGTACCAGAAGCCGTCGTAGGGCGGCACCGTGTTCCACGAATTCTGCACCTTGTAGTAGCTGTTGCCTGCCTGGTCCTTGGCCGTGCCGACAATCACCATGCCGTGGTCGTCGGTCGTCTCGAAGTTGTCGAAGGCCGTCTGGCGCAGCTCCTGCGTGATGGTGAGCTCCTTGCCCGGCTTGTCGAACTTGTAGAGCGCAGCCTCCTTCTCGCGGTCGGTCAGCTTGCCCCACTTCTCGGCCTCGGTGCCGCTCATGCTCTCGAGGTCGGCCTCGGGAACGATGCCGATGCCCTTGGTGCGGCTGAAGCCCTTCTCGCTCACGTCGGTGCCCCACGATACGGTATAGCCCTCGTCGAGCGCATGGTCGATGACCTGCATCATCTCGTCGAGCGGGAGGTTGTAGGCCTGGCCCCACATCCAGTTGTCGGGCACCTCGATGATGAAGGGCTCGTAGAAGGGGTGGTGCGTGAAGGAGGTGATGTCGATGTAGTTGTCAAACTCGATGGGGAGCGACGCGGCGAACGTCTCGGGCGTGTACTCCTTGCCCTCGTAGGTGAAGCGCTCGGGCATCGGGCCGAAGTAGGCGTCAAGCAGGGCGTTGAAGCCGCGCTTCCAGGCCGTCGAGAGGGCCTTGTTGCTCTGTTCGTTGGCCTTCAGCACGGCGTCGAGGTAGCTCTTCAGCACGAGCGAGAGTTCGTGGAAGTCGGCCTTGGGCGTGCCGTAGTTGAAGCCCGGGTAGACCTCGAAGGGGACGATGCCGTGGGCCTTGATGCCCTCCGTCACGTCGCGCGAGGCGCCTCCCTCGGCGAAGTTGATGGTGCCGTGCATGCGGATGTACTTCTCGGCCTTGTCCATGAACGAGTGGCGGACAATCCACATCTCCGAGAGGTGCATTTCGGGGCCGCCGGCCTTGAGGATTTCACTCTCGAGGAAGGTCATCGTCGAGTAGCACCAACAGGTGCCGCTGCGGCTCTGGTCCTTGACGGGGGTCGTGCGCAGCACCTTGAGGTCGGTGAAGCGGTAGCCCGAGGCGGTGTCGGCCGCTGTGGGCGTCTGCGCTCCGGCCGTGAGGGCCCCGCAGAGCGCGATGAGGGTCAGAAGTTTCTTCATGATACGGTTTTTGGGTTTGTGAATATTCGTTTTCCTGTTTCGGCGCTACGGCCGGCTGCTACTTCTTCGAGTGGGCGATGATGTCGCGGCACTCCTCGAGCGTCAGCTCCTCGGGGTTGCGCCCCTTGGGGATGCGGTAGTTCTTCCCCTTGTAGGCGATGTAGGGTCCGTAGCGGCCGTTCTTGACCAGCAGCTCTGGCTCCTCGTCGAAGCTCTTGAGCGGGGTGTGGGCCGCAGCGGCGGCAGCCTGCTGGGCGCGAATCAGCTCGACGGCCCGCTCGTAGGTGATGGTGTAGGGGTCGTCGCCGCGCTGCAGCGAGGCGAAGCTCTTGCCGTAGCGCACGTAGGGCCCGTACTTGCCGATGCCCACCATGAGCGTCTCGCCGTCGAGTACGCCCACGTTGCGGGGCAGCGAGAAGAGTTCGAGCGCCTCCTCGAGCGTAATCGACTCGATGAGCTGACCCTTCTTCAGGGAGGCGTAGCGGCTCTTTTCACCCGCGGCACCCTCAATCTCGACCATCGGGCCGTAGCGGCCGATGCGCGCCTTGACCACGTGGCCCGTCGTGGGGTCGGTGCCCAGGATGCGCGTCATGTTCGACTTGTCGCTCTGCGTCCCCATCGCCTTGTCGACCATCTGGTGGAAGGGACCGTAGAAGTTCTCTATCATCTTCTCCCACGTGATGTCGCCCTCGGCGATGCGGTCGAACTCCTTCTCGACGTTGGCCGTGAAGTTGTAATCCATGATGGGGCTGAACTGCGCCTCGAGGTAGTCGTTGACCACCATGCCGATGTCGGTGGGCTGGAGGCGGTTCTTCTCCTTGCCGAAGTTCTCCGTGAGGCTCTTCTCCGAGATGCGCCCGTCGGCGAGCGTGAGCTGCGTGTAGGTGCGCTTCTGCCCCTCCTTGCTCTGCTTGACCACGTAGCCGCGGTTGATAATCGTGGTGATGGTCGGCGCGTAGGTCGACGGACGGCCGATGCCCAGCTCCTCGAGCCGCTTGACCAGCGAGGCCTCGTTGTAGCGGGCCGGGGCCTGCGTGAAGCGCTCCGTGGCGGTAATCTGTTGGGCAAGCAGCCGGTCGCCCTTCGCCATCTTCGGCAGAAGGCCCTCGCCGCTCTGCTCGCTCTGCTCGTCGTCCGTCGACTCGGAGTAGAGGCGCAGGAAGCCGTCGAAGCGAATCACCTCGCCCGTGGCGACGAACTGCTGCTGCGAGCCCGACATGTCGATGACAATCGTCGTGCGGTCGAGCTCGGCGCAGACCATCTGCGAGGCGACCGTGCGCTTCCAAATCAGGTCGTAGAGCCGCTTCTCGGCCGGCGTGCCCTCAATCGTCTGGCGGTCGATGTACGACGGACGGATGGCCTCGTGGGCCTCCTGGGCCCCCTTGGTCTTGGTCTTGTAGTTATACCAGCGCGAGTACTTCTCACCGTAGAGCTTGATGACCTCCTCCTTGCACTGGGCCAGCGCCTGCTGCGAGAGGTTGACCGAGTCGGTACGCATGTAGGTGATGAGACCCTGCTCGTAGAGGTGCTGCGCCACGGACATCGTCTGCGAGACGCTCATGCCCAGCTTGCGGCCCGCCTCCTGCTGGAGCGTCGAGGTGGTGAACGGCGGCGCCGGGAAGCGCTGTGCGGGCTTCTCCTCGGCGCGGGCCACCGTGAAGGTGGCGTCGATGCAGCTGCGCAGGAACGCCTCGGCCTCCT
>ULTP01019756.1_pt1 | contig 11584 bp, 11 predicted proteins | sample 1957721 | NCBI WGS metagenome assembly ULTP01 (sample SAMEA4835737, study PRJEB28245) | human gut metagenome | biome: gut microbiome; material: fecal sample | place: Denmark | collected 2008 | reverse complement strand
GGCAGCCGAGTACCTCAAGGCCCGCGGCCACAACCCGACCGTCTATGAAGCCACCGACGCCCCGGGCGGCCACTTCGTGCTCGCCGGTAAGGCCCCGAAGAAGCAGGCCTTCACCGACGCCGTCATGTGGGACGCCGAGGAGTGCAAGCGCATGGGCATCGAGATCAAGACCGGTGTCACCGTGACGCCCGAGCTCATCAAGGAAGTCAAGCCCGACCACGTGATCGTCGCCACCGGCGCACACTTCGTCAAGCCGAACATCCCCGGTCTGGATACCGCGGCGGACGTGTTCGTTGCTGAGGACGTGCTGGCCGGCAAGGTCATGCCGCACGGCGAGACCATCATCCTCGGCGGCGGCGGTGTCGGCTGCGAGACCGCGCAGTTCCTCATCGAGCACGGCGTAACCGATGTGCGCGTCATGGACACCAAGCGTGTCGGCAACAAGATGGGCATGCTGCGCACGATGTTCCTCGACATCGAGTACCCCGGCGAGACCATCAAGAAGAGCCGCGGCTCTAAGGTCACCGCCGTCGGCGACCACGAGATCACCTATGCGTTCACGAACAAGGCCAAGAAGACCGTCGAGAAGACCCGCCACTTTGACTCTCTCGTCATCGCTACCGGCATGCACTCCCGCCCGACGCAGGATCTGACTGACGCGTGCAGCGAGCTCGGCATCCCCTGCGATGTCATCGGCAGCGCCAGAAAGGCCGACATGGGCATCGAGGCCACGGCAGAGGCTTACGCCGCCGCCATGAAGGTCTGATCGCAAACGTCAAACACAGATAACAAGTCAGGAGGTTATCATTATGACAGTTGAAGAACGTCTCGAAGCACTCGAGAAAGAAGTGCAGCGTCTCAAGGACGTGCAGGCCATCAAGGAGCTCAAGAGCAAGTATTTCCGTGCGCTCGACACCAAGAACTGGGACGAGCTGGAGACGACCATGACCCCGAACATCTCCACGGCTTACTCCAACGGCAAACTCGTTTTCCACGGCCCGAAGGAGATCACCAACTACTTCAAGGAGTCCATGCCCGATACCGAGATCACCCTGCATCAGGGTCACAACCCGGTCATCTGGTTCGAGAGCGACACCGTTGCCTACGGCAAGTGGTACCTGCAGGACAACCTGATCTTCGCCGAGGGCAACCCCTACTGCGGCACGCAGATCCAGGGCTCTGCCATCTACACCGACAAGTATGTCAAGGTCGACGGCGAGTGGCTGATCGAGGACACCGGCTACCTGCGCGTGTATGAGGAATCCTTCCAGCGCGACAACACGCACCGCATCCGGATCAATATGTTCCGCCCGAAGAAAAAGAAAGTCATCAAGAAGAAATAAATAACCCGCTTAATTCAAGCCGTCGTACACCCGATGTATGGCGGCTTGAATCAAAATGCGGGACAAATCCCTGCGAACGGAGCGTGATCCCCGTGCTGAAAAAACTGCGGCGCAAAGTCTACCGAAAGATCCGTTTTCAGACCTGGTACCGCAAGGCATACTACTACCACCGCAAGCGGCGGGATCTGAACAAGACCATCGCCCAGTACCGCGGCGTGGATGTACTGAGCGACAAAAAGCGCCTGTACCGTCTGCGGCGCGACATGATCCGGAGCCTGTTTCGCTACGGCTCTTACTATAATGAATACTTCCTCTTCGGCTATGAGGGAAAGGATGCCGCCTACCGGGACGGGTTCATCACGGAGGGCATCCGCATGAGCTACTACCCGCGCATGAACGATCCGAAAAACACGAACATGCTCGAAAACAAGTACCTCACGTACCAGAAGTTCCGCGATTTTTACGGCCGCGACGTGCTGCGCATCAAAAAAGGCGCGCAGCCCACGCCCGCCGCGCTCGAGGCACTGCGCGATTTTACGCAGGCGCACCCGCGCTACATCGTCAAGCCCGTCTACGCCGCCTTCGGCAAGGGCGTGCACACCGAGTCGATCGCGGACTACCCCTACCCCGAGGCCGCACACGCCGCCTACAGCGCGCACGGCGCGATCCTTGAGGAGATCATCGAGCAGGGCGAGGAACTGGCGCGCATCCATCCGCAGTCGGTCAACACCCTGCGCATCCCGACGGTCGTCCTGGCCGACGGTGAGGTGCGGCTCTTCCACCCGACGCTGCGCGTCGGACGCGGCGACGGCATCATCGACAACTTCAGCGCCGGCGGCATCAGCGCACTCATCGACCCCGAGACCGGGTGCATCTGCTCCGACGGCGCGGACAAAAAGGGCCGCCGCTACGCGGCCCATCCGGACACCGGCGTGCGCTTTAACGGCTACCGCCTCCCGGAATGGGACAAGGCCGTTGCCATGGTCACAACGGCGGCGCACATGGTGCCCGGAAATCACTATTGCGGCTGGGACCTTGCCTACAGCACACACGGCTGGTGCATGGTCGAGGCCAACTGCACCGCACAGATGGGCGGCATGCAGATCATCACACAGACCGGCAGGAAGGCGGAGCTGGAAGCGCTCATCGCGCAGATGTGACGCCGGCCTGTCATCATAGAAACATATTCACCCAAACACTGAAAGGAGAAAAAACCATGACTGAACTTGAAAAACTCGTAGAAAAAGACGCAATCCGTGACCAGTACTACGTTTACGCCCGCGCGCTCGACCGCATCGACAACCCGCTCGGCAAGACCGTGTTCGCCGAGGACGCGCAGGTCGACTACGGCCCGACCTACAAGGGCACCGGCTACGGCTTCATCGACATGATGCTCAAGATGCACCGCAAGATGGTCTCCACGCACCACGTCATGACCAACATCCTCATCAAGCTCAACGAGGACGGCACAAAGGCCGCTGCCGAGGCTTACATGTACGCCGCCTGCAAGTACCGCAACGGCATGGTCGTCGTGGCGCGCTGCCGCGACATCGACCTCTGGGAGAAGCGCGACGGCAAGTGGCTCGTCGTCAAGCGCACCGTCGCCGGCGACAACACCATGATCCTGCACCCCGACTTCGCGCCCGACTACAACAACGGCCGCGACAAGGTCAAGGATCCGTCCTACGACTACTTCGAAACCATCGAGTAATTCGCCCGTGGCAACGAGAAACATCCCATTCCCCGACAAAGTCCGGGATATGGTGCTCGACGTCATCACGCACGTCCGCCGGCAGGAATACACATCCGAGCAGCTGTGCCAGCTGCAGAAGATTATCGAGTGCAAGTATTTCTACTGGTGGTGCATGGACATGAAAAAAGAGGAGTATGTGATGGAGCTGTTCACCGACGACTTCCGCTACTACCTCAACGGCCACCTCACCGTCAAGGACAAGCTCCTGCAGGCGCGCAACGCCAAGTGGTGCAACAAGGATATGCAGACGATGCATATGGGGCACCAGCCGATGATCTGGCTGATCGATGAAAACCATGCACGCGGGGTCTTCCAATACGAGGACCATATGTGCTATTATGATGACTGTGAAGTGCTGCAGAGCTGGATGGTCTACTGCGACGACTTCGTCAAGGGCGAGGACGGCGCGTGGCGCATCCAGAAGCTGCGCATGGCCTACCGCGAGATGGACGGCAATTTCCGCACCACGATGGTGCCCAAGGACTGGGTGCCGGACGCGTGGGATACGCCGGACTACTAAACGATCCTATCCGGAGAAGCCGCACATTTTGTGTGGCTTCTCCCCCGTGCGTTTATCCCCTCCTCATTTTCTCAAAGGTATTCGCGGCGAATGCCCTTGAAAAGCTGAGGAAGCTCCAAATCTGACGCAGGAGAAATGCATATATGGAACAAAAACGGACGCTGAGTAAATGGATCTCCGCGCGCAGGTATATCCGCGAATTTGCCGCGAATTATGCCGAGCGCTACGCAGAGGACCCCGCCGAGATCGAGCGGGACATTCTGGCTGCGAAAAAGCAAAACCACATCTCCCTCAACGAGTATGAATGGGTCGGCTATCACGAGCGCACGGAGGCGCAAAAGCGCACCATGTCCACACTGTGGACGCGCGCGGAGTTCCGCAAGACCTATACCGACCGCCGCTACATTGCCATCCTCATGAACAAATACATCTTCTCCAAGGTGTTTGCCGATTTTTACGGCCGCCGCTGCGTGCAGGCGTCCGACGTGGACGCGGCGCTGCTCGAAAGCCTCGCCGGTGACTGCGGCAAGGTCGTCTACAAGCCCAACTGCAAGGGTCAGGGCACGGGCGTGCGCATGCTCGGCACGGCGACGGAGCAGGCGCGCACACAGACGCTCGCCTACCTGCGCGCAAATCCCGGCGGCATCGTGGAAGAATATATTCAGCAGCACCCGACGCTCGCGCAGCTCAACCCCGGTGCCGTGAACATCGTGCGCTTTTACACCGTGACCGCGCCGTCCGGAACGTATCTGTTCGCCCCGGTGCTCACGACCGCCACCGAAAAGGACATCTCCAACGGCAGTCAGGACGCGCTGACCGCCATGATCGACATCCGCACCGGCGTCGTGATCACGGATGCTGTGGATCAGAACAATTTCATCGATTATCACACGCACCCGGTCACGGGCGTGGCCTTCCCCGGTCTGCAGCTCCCGTTCTGGGACGAGACCATCGACATGATGCGCCGCGCCGTGCCGCTGGCCAGCAAGATCTCCAACATCGGCTGGGATGTGACCATGACCGCAGACGGTCCGCTCATCATCGAGGCCAACACCATCCCCGGCTTCAACACCGCGCAGTACCGCGGCTATGCCTGGGTCACGGACGGCTACGGCTATCAGCCGCTGTTCGACGAGCTCAACGGCCGCCCGTTCGTCAATAACGAACACTATGCACGCGTGCTTTTGAAGCTCGACTAACCGCTCACGGAGGTTCCGGTATGGAAGCTGTTCTCTCGGTCGCCTTTGGCGTCTGGATCGTCATCACCGCATTTGTCTACCGAGCCGTGACCGGCTCTGAGCGCGGGGGCGGACAGAAGAAATGAATCTGTATTTCCTGGGAATTCTCGCTGCGCTTGTCGTGTTTTTTGCCGTCGGCATCGCCGCCGGGCGCATGGTCAAGGATACGAACGACTACTACGTCTCCGGGCGCAACGCGCCGACGCTGCTGATCGTCGGGTCACTGATCGCGTCGTTTCTCTCGACGGGCGCCTTTCTCGGCGACACGGGAGAGGTCTACTCCGGCTTTTTCATCGGCATCGTGACCGTCGGCGTCATTCAGGCGACGGGCTATATCTACGGTGCGGGCTTCTTCGGCCGGTACATCCGGCGGAGCGAGGTGACGACGCTGCCGGAGTATTTCGGCCGCCGCTTCTGCTCTGCGCGCCTGCGCAGGCTCTCGGCCGTGATCCTGCTCGTTTCCGTGAGCGCGTATCTGCTCAGCGCCATTCAGGGCGTGGCCACGCTCATGAGCAGCATCACGGGCTATGACTACAGGCTCTGCGCCGTGATCGTGTGGCTGGCGTTCACCGCCTTCACGATCTACTCCGGCTCGCCGGGCGTGCTGCTGACGGACACGATCATGTTCCTCGTCTTTCTCGCGGCGGCGCTCGTGGCCGTCCCGTTTCTCATCCGTGCGGGCGGCGGCTGGTTCGGCGGCATCGAGGCGCTCGCCAACAGCGATACCATGCCCGGCATCCTCTCCTGGGCCGGAAATCCGGACTACCTCTATCCCGACGGCGTGAGCAACACGATCTGGGCAGTGACCTACGGCATCGTCTGGGCGCTCGTCGTGGCCATCAGCCCGTGGCAGACCAGCCGCTACCTCATGGCCAAGGACGAGCACGTTGTGCTGCGCTCGTCCGTCTGGTCGTCCATGGGCGTCATGGTCGTGACGATCGCGCTGTATTTCGCGGCCGCGTTCGTGCGCAACATCAACGATACGCTCCCGGGGAGCGAGGCCATGATCTGGGCGGCCACACACGTGCTGCCGCCGGTCATCGGTATGCTGCTGCTCATCGGCATCAGCGCCGCCGGCATCTCGTCGGCATCGACGTTTTTGTCGCTGATCGGCTTTTCCGTCGTCAACGACATTCTGCCCGAGGCCGAAAACGACCGCAAAAAGCTCGCCCGCTCCCGCTGGGCGATGCTGGCGGTCAGTCTTGTCGTGCTCGCGCTCGCCTACCTCAATCCGCCGCAGATCTTCCTCATCATGTACTTCGGCGGCACCGTCATCGCGGGTGCCTGGAGTCTGGTCGCGTTCGGCAGCGTGTGGAGCCGCCGCCTGAGCCGCTGCGGCGCGTATCTCGGGATGCTGCTCGGCTTTCTCGGCTGTGTGGGCGCGAAGGCGATCTACGCCCTGCGCGGCATCACGCCGCCGGTCTGGGCGGACGCGTTTTTCATCGGCATCGCCCTGAGCGTGCTCGGCGCGGCACTCGGCTCGGCACTGCGGCCGGTGACACAGGCAGAGCAGCTTGCGCGTGCGCGGCTCTTTGACGCGCCCACCGGCCCGGACGAGGCCGCCGCCTGCAAAGCCGACCGCCGGCTGTGGCGGGTGTATCTCGTCTTCGGCATTTGTGTCGGCCTGTTTTTCCTGCTTTTCTATGCCATTCCCTACAGCCGTGCGCTGTGATCCCCCGGAGGTGACCGCCATGACGGACACACTGAATCTGTATTATGCCCGCATCGCCAACATGGGCGATCTGCTCAACCCGCTCATCATCGAGCGCTGCTTCGGCTATCGGGTCGAGCGCTGCTCGTTTCTCACCGGCGACCTGTGCGCCATCGGCAGCGGTCTGGCACAGTATAAGCTGCACGGAAACCCGCTCATGAAGCTGCAGCAGTGCATCAACGGCTTCACGCATCCGCACGTGGACGTCTGGGGCTCGGGGTTTATCAACTACGACGATGCGCAGGGGCGGTTTTTCAAGCGCGATATGCGCTTTCATGCCGTGCGCGGCGAGCTGACGCGCCGCCGTGTCGAGCGCATGGTCGGCCGCACGCTGGACATACCGACCGGCGACGGCGGCATTCTCGCAAGTGAGCTGCTGGACACGCTGCCCGAAAAACGGTATGATATCGGTATCGTTCCGCACGTCTGCGACCTGAATGACCCCGCCGTGACGGAGCTGGCGCGCCGGTATGACAACGCAAAACTCATCAACGTCAAGGATGATCCCATCACCGTGCTCACACAGATCGCGCAGTGCCGCTGCGTGCTATCAAGCAGTCTGCACGGACTGATCGCGGCTGACAGCTTTCATATCCCCAATCTGCACATCGTCTTTTCCGACCGGCCGCTCGGTGACGGGTATAAGTTTGACGATTACTACTCCGCCTACGACGTGCAGCACCGGCCGTGGGATCTGCGCGTGAACGCAGCGCCCACGCTTTCTGAAACCACGGACGGCTGGCGCATCCGGCCGGAGCAGGTCGAGGAGAAAAAGCGGCAGATGCGCGCAGCCTTCCCCTACCCGCCCGTGAACGGAGGCAGCCTATGAATGATCTGATCTCGGTCGTTATCCCGACCTACAACCGCAAGGACAAGCTGCCCGCCTGCATCGAGAGCGTTCTGGCGCAGACGTATGCAAATCTCGAGGTCATCGTCGTGGACGATGCCTCGACCGACGGCACGCAGCACCTGTTTGACGCGCCCGGTGACCCACGCGTGCACTACGTGCGCTACGAGCAGAACCGCGGCGCGTGTTATGCCCGCAACCTCGGCGCGCAGCACGCACGCGGCAGTATCCTCGCCTTTCAGGACAGCGATGATCTCTGGCACGCGGACAAGCTGCAAAAGCAGTATGATCTGCTCATGGCAACAGGCGCGGATCTGTGCTACTGCGGCATGAACCGCGTCGCCGCGAGCGGCAGCTCGTTTTACTACCCCGTGCACGCGCCGCATCCGGGGCGTGCACTGGAGGACTTTCTGGCCGAGAATCGCGCCAGCACGCAGACCATGCTCATGCACCGCGCCGTGTGGGAAGCCGTGCGCTTCGACGAGGGCATCCGCCGCTATCAGGACTGGGACTTTGCCATCCGCGCGGCCGCACGCTTCCGGCTCGTATATCTGTCGGAGGCGCTGGTCGAGTCCGAGGTCGGCGGCGACAGCATCTCTGCCGTCGTCAAGTCCTACCCTCACCTGCTGCACCTGTATGAAAAGCACGCGGCGCTCTACCGCCGCTTCCCACACAGTGACGCCGTGATGAACCGGCGACTCGGCAAGCGCTGCCACCCGACGGACCCGGCGCGCGCCGCCGCACATTTTCGCAAAAGCCTTCAGCTCAGCCACAACCCCTATGATCTGGGCTATTACCTCGCCGACTGCCTGCGCGCCCGCCGGCAGCAGAAAGGACAGACACCATGACTGCATTCGTCATTTTGCATTACCGCGCCATCGACACGACCCGCAGCTGCGTCAGGAGCATCCGCGCACTCGCGGGCGACAAGCACATCGTCATCGTCGACAACGCCTCCCCCGACGGCACGGGCAAGCAGCTTGCCGAGGAATTTGCCGCGAGCCCGGACGTGACCGTGCTGCTGCACGGGAAAAACGACGGCTTTGCCCGCGGCAATAACGTCGGCGTGCGCTGGGTGTGCGCGCATCTGGATGCGGACTTCACGGTCGTGCTCAACAACGATGTCGAGATCCCACAGCATGATTTCATCCCGCAGATCGCGCGCATTTACGCGCAGCACCCGTTTGACCTGCTGGGTCCTGACATCGTGTCGGTGTTCTCCGGCATCCACCAAAGCCCGAAAACGCTGCACGGCTGCACACTTGAGAGCGTGCGCCACAAGCGTGCGTGCGTGGCGCGCAGCCGCCACCCCGTTTTGCTGCTGCTGAGCAGCGGCGAGAAAAACAGCCCCGCCATCTGGCGGCTCGTGCAGATCCGCAACCGCAAAAAGCAGCACATCGACACCACGCGCCCCGCAGAGGGCGTTGTGCTGCACGGCTCGTGCGTGATTTTCTCGCAGCGCTATCTTGCGCGCCATCCAGAGCCCTTTTACGCCAAAACGTTCATGTACTACGAGATGGAGATCCTCGACTGGCTCTGCCGTCAGGAGGGCAGCGTCGTGCGCTACGACCCGTCGATCTCCGTGCTGCACTATCAGTATGTGGCCTCGAAGATGGAGTACCGCTCGATCGTGCGGCGCTCGCGGTTCGTCATTGACTGCCTGCTCGACTCGCTCGACGCGGCCGAGGAGCTCATCCTCGCATCCGAACCCGCCAAGACCGAGCCCCGGCAGCCGGTGAGCGCGGTCGCGCTCGCCGACGCGTGAGCACACGGAAAGGCGGCGCTGCACCGTGAAAAAGAAAAAGATCCGCCGCGCTACGCGCGCCTTTTACGCCGCGCTGTCGTATGTGTCGCCGCGGTGGAACACCAAGCTCTTATTCCTGCGCAAGTTCGGCCGTCTGCCGGAGCTGAAGCACCCGCAGACGCTCAACGAAAAGCTGCTCAAGCAAAAGCTCGAGCGCTTCGGCACTGACCCCGTCGTGCGCCGGTGCGCAGACAAATACCGCGTGCGCGACTATGTGGACGGCTGCGGCTGCGGCGGCACGCTCAACCGTCTGCTCGCCGTATACGACCGGCCGGAGGACATCGACTGGGACGCGCTGCCGGAGCGGTTCGCCGTCAAGTGGAACTTCGGCTGCGGCTACAACCTCATCTGCACGGACAAGCAGGCGCTCGACACACACGCCGCCGTGCAGCAGCTGCGTGCCTGGGGACGCGAACCGTTCTGGGCGTATTACTCCGAGCTCCAGTACCGCCATGTGGACAAGAAACTGCTGATCGAGGAGTACATCGGCACGCCGGATGGCACGCTGCCGGAGGACTATAAATTCTACTGCTTTCACGGCCATGCAGACTGCGTGATGCTCTGCGCAGGCCGAGACGAGGGCTGGCCAAAATTCTATTTCTTCGACCGCGATTTTCAGCTCCTGCGCATCAACCGCGACTCGCAGGCAGCACCCGAGGGCTTCTCCCTGCCGAAACCGGCGGGGCTGGACGAGGCCTTCGCCATTGCCGACCGCCTGAGCAAGCCCTTTGACTTCGTGCGCGTGGACCTGTACCTCACGCCGCGCGGCGTGCGCTTCGGCGAGCTGACATTCACCCCGGCGGCCGCGCTGGACAACAAGCGCCTGCCGGAGACCGACCTGCGCTTTGGCCGCAGGATGGAGGAAACGCTATGAACATTGCCATTCTCGGCGCAGGCAACAGCGGCTGCGCACTTGCGGCCGACTATGCCGCGCGCGGCCATGAGGTCACGCTCATCAAGACCTCGCACAGCCTGCACGACGACAATTTCTCGCACCTGTGCGCGACCGGCGGCCGGATGCGCATCCACGAATTCGGCACGGACACGGACTGCGTGATCGCGCACCTGTCGCGCGACGTGGCGGATGTGCGCGGCAAGGACATCGTGCTGCTGTGCACGCAGACGGGCTACCACCATGACGTACTGCGGCGCGTCGTGCCGTTTCTGACGGCGGGGCAGATCCTGCTGATGATCCCGGGCTACCTCTCCACCGCTTATGCGCTCGGGCTGCACCCCGCCGACGGCGTCATCTTCGCCGAGGCGGAGAGCAACTTCATCGACGGGCGTATCTGCGCACCGGGCGAGTTTCAGGTGGGCTTCCGCAACGTGCGCAACCCCATCGGTGTCTACCCGCACAGCGCGCTCCCGGCAGCCAAAGCGGTGCTCGACCGACTGGGTACGCCGTTCGTCTATCTCAGGAGCGTGGCCGAGGCCGCGCTGCACAACCCGAACATGATCGTACACACGGTCGGCGCGATCATGACCATCCCGCGCATCGAGGGCACGAACGGCGAATACTGCATGTACCACGAGGCGTTCACGCCGTCGGTCTGGAATCTGCTCGAGGCGCTCGACGGTGAGAAGATGCGCGTGCTCGAGCGGCTCGGCTGCGAGGGCGTGCCGTATGTCGAGGCGTGCAAATTCCGCAACAGTCTCGATGAACAGAGCGACGCGAAGGCGGTCTTTTTCGCCTACGCCGCCATGCCGGAGCGCGCCAAGGGCCCGCTGAGCGTCCGCTCGCGCTACATCACGGAGGACGTGCCGCAGGGGCTGGGTCTGCTCGAGTCGCTCGGCGCGGCGCTGGAGGTGCCGACGCCGGTGTGCTCGTCACTGATCGAGATCGCCTCGGCGGCGCTCGGCTGCGACCTGCGCGCGCAGGGACGCACGATCGAGCGGCTCGGCCGGGACAACATCCGCGCCATTTTGGACGATGCAGAGAGGGGCGCAGACGTATGTCCCGATGGAATGCGCTGAAAAAAACATACCGGATGTGCACGCGCCTGCGCGCCCAGCGCGGCGGCAGCCGTATGGTCTACCTGCTCGACGCGCTCCGGTGCAGCGTGCGCCACGGCGCATCACCGGAAAACTACTTCGTGCTCCGGTTTTTTGAGCTGACGGAGCAGCAGCGCGCGACGTATCTGACATCCGGACGCTCGGCTGCGCTCGACCGCGTGCTCAACCGCAATGCATCGGCGGCGGAAAAGGAGGCGCTCGGCAGCAAGGCGCGCTTTCTCGCCGCGTTTGCGCCCTTTGTCCGGCGCGCGCACGTCTACGCGCCGGAGGCGGATCTTGCCGCGTTCAACGCCTTTCTCGATCGCAACGCCACTTTCTTTCTCAAGCCGGTCAGCGGCACGATGGGGCGCGGCAT
>ULTP01017955.1_pt1 | contig 11584 bp, 8 predicted proteins | sample 1957721 | NCBI WGS metagenome assembly ULTP01 (sample SAMEA4835737, study PRJEB28245) | human gut metagenome | biome: gut microbiome; material: fecal sample | place: Denmark | collected 2008 | reverse complement strand
ACCTGCGCCTTGCCGTCGGGCCGCAGCCACGGCAGCGTGCCGTTCTTGCGCACTTCGGTCAGGCGGCGGGTCAGGCGGTGCGCGAAGGCAATCGCCGTGGGCATGTATTCCGGCGTTTCGTCGCACGCGAAGCCGAACATCATGCCCTGATCGCCCGCGCCGATTTCGTTGGCATCCTGCGTGCGGGTTTCCAGCGCGTCATCAACGCCCATGGCGATATCGGGGCTTTGCGCGTGGATGCTCGTCAGCACGGCGCAGGTGTTGCCGTCAAAGCAGAGGGAAGAATCATTGTAGCCGATGTCCAGCACAACGTCGCGCACGATGGCGGGAATATCCACCTTCGCCGTCGTGGTGATTTCGCCCATCACCATCACCATGCCGGTGGTGGCGCAGGTTTCGCAGGCAACGCGGCTCATGGGGTCTTGGGCGAGCAGCGCGTCCAGCACCGCGTCAGACACCTGATCGCACAGCTTGTCCGGATGACCTTCCGTGACCGATTCCGAGGTAAAGAGTTTCCGCATTTTTGTAGCTCCTTTCAGCTAAGCCAATAGGGGATGGTTGAGAGCTGCAAAAAACCCGGCGTCCTTGCACACAAGGCAGCCGGGAATCAATCAGAAGCGATTGTCCTTATCTGTCAGTGCTGCTCTGGATAGAGCCTGTGTGCGCACTGTGGGAATTGGCACCACGCACCTGCGTGCCGGTTGCCGTGGCTTCATTGGGCCCGTCCCTCTGCCACTCGTGATAAGGGGTATTACTTTTGCATCCGATATGCTATCACAAATCAGGCAGTCCGTCAAGGGCTTTTGCATCTTTTCTGTATTTTTTTCGGAAAAAATCACGATAAGAACGAACGTTCTCTTGCATTTGCGGCAAAAATCCGCTATACTACATAAGCCGTTGCAATGACGACCGGGTCCTGTGCGATCTGTCGGTGTGAACCTTGTCAGGGCCGAGAGGCAGCAGCAATAAGCGCTGGGCGGATGTGCTGCGGGGTTGCTCAGTCTGAGCGGCGGTATTTTCTACTTGAATAGCAATGGACAGGCTGCATGGGAAAGTGACTTCTCATGGCAGCCTGCTTTTTTTATCGGCGCGGGATTGTGAAATGGTGGATGGCGAACAAAACAAAAAACGCTGCGAAACTATTGTTTCTGTGCGGTATGTGTGCTATACTGACCATCGCGCAGAAGCGCAAGTAATTTGGGAGGTATAACAATTATGCGGAAGTTCCTGTCCCTGTTTCTGGCTCTTGCAATGAGCATCGCCTGCTGCACGCTGGCAGCGGCGGAGGATACGGCAGAAGCAATGCAGTATACCGAAGAAAACATCACCATCGACGCGGGCGATCACCAGATTCCCGCAACGCTGACCGTGCCTGTTGGCGCGGAAGGGGAAAAGTTCCCGGCTGTTGTTATGCTGCATGGCAATGGCTCTACCCGCCACGAAGCGGGCAATGCCTATGATTATGCCGCGCTGGCAATGGCGAAGGCAGGCATCGCGACGATTCGTTTCGACTACATCGGCAATGGCGACAGCACCAGCGATTACATCGACTTCACCTATGACAAGGGTGTGGAAGACGCGATGAAGTGCTACGAATACCTCAAGACGCTGGGCACCATCGACATGGATCATGTGGGTGTGATGGGCTGGAGCCAGGGCGGCCGTCTGGCGCTGCTGACGGCTGCGCGCAACGAGGTGTTCACCTCCGTGCTGACGTGGGCAGGCGCCTACGATCAGAAGGGCAATGAGGCAGAACAGTACGCAATTGCCAAGGAAAACGGCTATTACGAAGTGACCTATGACTGGCGTGAACCGCTGAAGCAGTCTCCTGCCTACTATGAATGCGCGATGAGCATTGATTATCCGGCAGAGGTTGCTAAGATCAAGGTGCCGCTTCTGGCGATCAACGGCAAGGCGGACACGACCGTGGTGCCGGAAACCGCGCAGAAGATTGTGGATGCGGCGGTGAATTCCCCGGATGCGGAAGTGCTGCTGCTGGACGGCGCGGATCACACCTTCTGCGTCTTCAGCGGTGACGACACGGTGCTGAAGACCTTGGTGCAGGATACCATCGACTGGTTCAAGAAGACACTGTAAGCGCAAAAAATCAGCAAAGGCTGCGAAGGAGTGGAGAACATTCCTTCGCAGCTTTTTTGCGTGTGTTTTGTACAAATTGTGTATTCCGACTGTACAAAAACGGAAAGCAAGGTATAATAATAGGAAAAGCAAGGAGGTCATGCAGAGATGGAACTGAACGTGATTCGACAGGCAGACCCGCAGGTGGCAGACGCGATTGAGGCGGAACTGAACCGTCAGCGCTCGCATATTGAACTGATTGCGTCGGAGAACTTCGTATCCCCGGCGGTGATGGCGGCGATGGGTTCGTGCCTGACGAACAAGTACGCGGAAGGGTATCCCGCGCACCGCTACTACGGCGGCTGCGAATGCGTGGATGTGGTGGAAAACCTCGCCCGTGACCGCGCTAAGCAGCTTTTCGGCTGCGAGTACGTCAACGTGCAGCCGCATTCCGGCGCGCAGGCGAATACGGCGGTGCACTTCGCCATGCTCCAGCCGGGCGATACCGTCATGGGCATGAGCCTGTCCAACGGCGGCCATCTCACGCACGGCAGCCCGGTCAACCTGTCCGGCAAGTACTTCCATTTTGTGCCTTACGGCGTGGATGCGCAGGGCTATATTGATTATGACGCCATGCGCGCGCTGGCGCTGGAGTGCAAGCCGAAGATGATTGTCTCCGGCGCATCGGCGTACCCACGCACGATTGATTTCGAGAAGATTCGCGCCATCTGCGACGAGGTGGGCGCGCTGATGATGGTGGATATCGCCCACATTGCGGGGCTTGTTGCGGCGGGGCAGCATCCGTCGCCCGTGCCGTATGCTGATTTCGTCACGACGACGACGCACAAGACGCTCCGCGGCCCGCGCGGCGGCATGATTATGTGCCGCGAGCAGTATGGCAAGGCGATTGACAAGGCGATTTTCCCCGGCACGCAGGGTGGCCCGCTGATGCACGTCATTGCGGGCAAGGCGGTCTGCTTCGGCGAGGCGCTGAAGCCGGAATTCAAGGACTATCAGGCGCAGATTATCAAAAACGCGAAGGCGCTGGAAGCCGCGTTCCGGGCGGAAGGCATCAAGATGGTGTCGGACGGCACGGACAACCATCTGCTGCTGCTTGATTTTTCCGGCACGGAGATGACGGGCAAGCTGCTGGAGACGCTGCTGGAAGAAGCGAACATCACGGTGAACAAGAACACCGTGCCGAACGAGACGCGCTCGCCGTTTGTGACCAGCGGCGTTCGCGTGGGCACGCCGGCAGTGACGAGCCGCGGCTTCAAGGAAGCGGACATGTCGAAGGTCGCAAAGTGGATTGCGCGCGTCGTTCGGGAAGGGGAAAATGCTGTTCCGTCGGTGAAGGCGGAGGTGGAAGCGTTCATGAAGAATTTCCCGCTGTATGAGTGACAGCGGATGCACTTTTTTGCAATGCGCGGCTTGATTTTTCTGATGTGACTTGTTGATTTTGTTGCAGGGGGATGCGCCTGCGGGCGCACCAAAGGGCAATGAAAACAGACGAAGTCTGCGATCGCCCTTTGGGAACCTTCGGCGCTGCTACTTTTGGGGTTGTTTGCGGTTGGTTTATGCCGTGGTTTGGTGAACGAATAGCACACTAACTAAAAAAAGCTGCAATAACAATCAATAAACTTAAATGGGGACGCGAAGCAGTCCAGAGGGCGACCGCAAAGCCCTCTGGTCGCCTCCGCAGAGGCGAAATCCTGCATCAACACGCGGGCACACTATGCAGTTGCGCTCAACCCAATCGCGAGAAGGGTGTCGAGAGGGTCGAAGACCCTTCGCGGGTGCAGGGCAGAGCCCTGCCGGAGTCCAGAGGCAGAGCCTCTGGCGCCTCCCTTGTACACGAAAAATTCATACTTTCCTTGCAAATCCACCAAATTTGAGCCTGAATTTCGGCTAAATTCCGGTGGATTTTTTTTTGAATGTGTGCTATACTATATGAACGAGGGGTCTGTGCGTTGCAAAACAGACCGCAATCAAACGCCGCCATTCCGGAATGATGATGCTGGGGAAGTCGGAATTGTGGAATGAAGAAAAGGAAGTCGCCGGTGGAGGGCTTGCAATGCCCGTCCTGCGGTGATGGAATCGGCAGCGTTTGGCAAACGACGGGGAAAGTCTGCGAAGGCGGACACGGGCAGGGCAGTCCTGCGCGGGCATTTTTCGGCTGCAAAGGCGCAGCGGAGGGAATGCGTTTTTTTCCCGGCATGGAAATACTGATGGGTTCGGCGAAACGCGGGCTTGCCGTGTTCATCAGCAGTTTTCCGCAAAAAGGGCTTTTTTACTTCCGTGAAGGAAGTATGTGAAAGAGAAGAAACGAAAACGTTTGAAAGAGAGTGATGGTATGACCCCGAGAACGAAAGCAGCGCAGCCGGCAAGCCGACTGCGGATTGTCAGCCTTGGCGGTGTGGATGAAATCGGCAAGAACATGACAGTCTTTGAATATGAGGATGACATTGTGGTGGTTGACTGCGGCAGCATTTTCCCCAAAGAGGACATGCTGGGCGTCGATCTGGTCATTCCGGATGTGTCCTATCTGGTGGAGAAGAAGCGCAACGTGCGCGGATACCTCTTCACCCACGGACACGAGGACCACATCGGCGCGACGCCGTACATCCTGCGCCAAGTGCCCGCGCCGCTCTACGGCACGAAATTGACGCTGGCGCTGGTGGACTTGAAGCTCAAGGAGCACCGCATTCAGGGCATCCCGATGCAGGTGGTGCAGCCGCGCGACGAGGTGCGGCTGGGCAAGAACTTCACGGCGAAGTTCATCCACGTCAGCCACTCCATCGCGGGGGCGTGCGCCATTGCGCTCACCTGCCCGGCAGGTACGGTCGTCGTCACTGGCGACTTCAAAATTGACTACACGCCCGTCGATGGGCATATCACCGACCTTGCGTCCTTCGCCGAGCTGGGCGAGCGCGGCGTGCTAGCGATGCTGTGCGAATCCACCAACGTCGAGCGCCCCGGTCACACCATCTCCGAAAAGAAGATCGGTGTGACGTTCGAGAACATGTTCCGCGACGCGCAGGGGCGTGTGATTGTCGCCATGTTCGCGTCGAACATCCACCGTATGCAGATGGTCATTGACAACGCCCTGCGCTACGGCCGCCGCGTCTGCTTCATCGGGCGCAGCATGGTCAACGTCAGCCGCGTGGCGATGCAGATTGGCGAACTGCGGATTCCGCCGGAAGCCATTATTGAGGCGGACGCGCTCGACCAGTACCCGGACAACGAGATTCTGGTGATGACGACGGGCAGTCAGGGCGAGCCGATGGCAGGCTTGACGCGCATGGCGTACAGCGAACACCGCAAGCTGCAAATCCGGCAGAGCGATACGGTGATTATCTCCGCCACGCCCATTCCCGGCAACGAGAAGAGCATCAGCCGCGTTATCGACCAGCTGTACCGCTGCGGCGCGAACGTCATCTATAAGGCGCTGGCGGAGGTGCACGTCTCCGGCCACGCCTGTCAGGAAGAACTCAAGCTCATGCACGCGCTGGTGAAGCCGAAGTACTTCATCCCCGTTCACGGCGAATATCGTATGCTGTGGCAGCACGCGGTGCTGGCGGAGTCGATGGGCATGAACTCCACCGACATCGTGCTTCCCGAAACGGGTCAGGTTATCGAGATGAATCAGGAAGGGCTGTATCTGGCGGAACAGATTCCGACCGGCGCGGTGCTGGTGGATGGTCTGGGCATTGGCGACGTGGGCAACGTCGTTCTGCGCGACCGCAAGCACCTCAGTCAGGATGGCTTGATTATCGTCGTCATGGCGATTAACCGCGACGACCAGCGCCTTGTCTCCGGCCCGGATATCATCAGCCGCGGCTTCATCTACGTCCGCGAGAATGAGGATATTATTGAGAACACGCGCGATGTCGTGCGGCAGATTCTGTCGCAGTCGTCGCTGGCGGGCGAGGACTGGCCGGCGCTCAAGAACCGCATCAAGGATGAGCTGCACCGCTTCATCTTCGAGAAAATCAAGCGCAACCCGATGATTCTGCCCATTATCCTTGACGTTTGACATGGGGGCGCACATCTGATACAATAGGGAGGAACGCTGCAACACGCGTTTCTCTCTTTTTCGTGGGAAATCGGGATGAATCAAGCGGACAGAAACGTTTCTAATTACGGATAGCGTATCGAAAGGATGGACATGCTGTTATGGAACATGCTACGGCACACCGCTTGGCGCAGGAAATCCGCCAGAGCGAGGAATATCAGACGTATCACGCACTGAAAGAGGAGGTTATGGCGGACGAAACGACCGCCGCACTCCTGAAGGAATACAAGAAGCTGCAGCTGCGCCTGCAAATGGCGGCTGTCTCCGGCACGCAGCCGGATAACGACGACATGCAGCGCTTTCAGGGCATTTCGGCGCTGCTGTTCGGCAAGCTGGAAGTCAGCCAGTACCTGCTGGCGGAAATGCGTTTGCAGCAGGAAGTGGCGGGCATTCTGCGCATCATCACCGACGCGGCGGACATTGACATGGGGATGGGACAATAATTCCGGATTCTCCAAAGGGGGGCAGGCTTGTTGAGCAAGAAGCATGACAGCTACGAGAGCATCCGCGACGAGCGGCGATATGGCCCGTACTGGTACAGCGCGCTGTGGCGCATCATCCGCCCAATCCTGATTGGCTTGGGCGCGGTGCTGGTGGTGGCGGGCATCCTGTTCAGCGTGTGGAACAAGGTGTACGGCGAGTTCATTGCGCCGCCGGATGAAAACAGCACGGCGCAGGTGCCCTTCACCATCGAGAGCGGACAGAGCCTGACCCGCGTGGCGAACCGGCTGGAGGAAGCCGGGCTGATTCGCAATCGCACGGTGTTCAAGTACTACTGCGACTTCGCGGGCTGGGGGCAGAAAATCCAGTCCGGCAGCTACACGCTCAGCCCGTCGATGACCATGCGGCAGATTGCCGACCAGCTCACGCGCGGCGACGGCAACCCGATTGTGCGCAATATCACGCTCATTCCCGGCTGGACGATTGAGCAGTTCGCCGAGCAGCTGGTCAAAGACGGCGTGCTGACGGACAGCGCGGAGTTCTTGTCCCTGTGCAAGAGCGGCACGAGCTTCAGCGAATTCTATTCCGTGCAGGACGTGCTGAACAGCCGGAACGTCAGCCAGCGCCGCTATGTGCTGGAGGGGTATCTCGCGCCCGACACCTACGAAATCTACATCGGCGCGACGGCAAGCGAAATCATCCGCAAGCTGATTACGCAGACCGAGCGGGTGTTCTCCGTCGCCTGTGAGGATCGCGCGGAAGAGATGGGCTACACGATGGACGAGATTCTGACGCTGGCAAGCATGATTGAGAAGGAAGCGTCCAAGGCGGATTTCACGAAGGTGTCCGCCGTATTCCACAACCGCCTGAAAGCGGGCATGAAGCTGCAAAGCGACGTGACGATTCACTACATCACGGGCGTAAGGAAAATGTCGCTGACGGGCAGTGATTTGGCGCTTGACAGCCTCTACAACACCTATCAGGTGAAGGGGCTGCCGCTGGGCCCGATTTGCGCGCCGAGCGCGGACGCTATCAACGCGGCGCTCTACCCGGACGAGACGTTCGTGGCGGAAAACTACCTGTATTTCTGCGCGACAAGTCCCGAAAGCACGGAGCTGCACTTCTCCCGCACCTTGCAGGAGCATGAACAGGCGGTCGCCATCTACGCGCCGCTGTGGCAGCAGTACGACAAGGAAAGAGGCATTGAGTAAATGACCAACCGGATGCCGGAGCTGCTGTGCCCGGCGGGGAATCTTGAATCGCTGGAGGCGGCGCTGCATTTCGGCGCGGACGCGGTCTATGGCGGTATGAAGCAGTTCGGCCTGCGCGCCTTCGCGGGCAATTTCGACGAGGATGCGCTGACGCAGGCGGTCGAAAAGATGCACGGCGCGGGCAAGAAATTCTACCTGACGATGAACATCTTCCCGTTTGACGACCAGCTGGATGATTTCATCGCGGCGGCGAAGGCGGCACGGGACATCGGCGTGGACGCGGCGATTGTCAGCGATTTGGGGGCGATTGCCGCCCTGCGCCGCGAAGTGCCGGAGCTGCCCCTGCACGTCAGCACACAGGCGAGCACCGTCAACGCGGAAGCCGTGCGCGTCTACCGCGACATGGGCTGTGAGCGCGTGATTCTGGCGCGGGAAACGTCCATCGCGCGGGCGAAGGAAATCATCCGCCGCGTGCCGGAGATGGAAATCGAGACGTTTGTGCACGGCGCATCGTGCATGGCGTACAGCGGGCGGTGCCTGCTCAGCGCGGCCATGGCGGGGCGGAGCGGCAATCAGGGGGAGTGCGCCCAGCCGTGCCGCTGGCATTACAGCGTGGTGGAGGAAAAACGCCCCGGCGAGTACATGCCCGTGTGCGAGGACGAAAATGGCACATACATATTTTCCGCGCATGATTTGAACCTGATGCCGCTTTTGCCGGAACTGGTGGATGCGGGCATCAAGAGCCTCAAAATCGAGGGGCGGATGAAAACGGCGTATTACGTCGCGACGGTGACGGCGGCATACCGTCGTGCGCTGGATCTGCTGGCGGATGGCGGCGATTTCGCAGCGGCGCTTCCGAGCTTGATGGCGGAATTATCCTGCGCGAGCCACCGTGACAGCGACACTGGCTTTGCGCTGGGCAAGCCCGAAGCCCCCGGCGGCGCGGACGGCTTCCATCAGGAGCGGGAATATCTGGCGCATGTGGTGGAGGGCAGCCGCGATGGGCGCGGCACACGCTTTCTGCTCAAAAATCGCTTCAAGGCGGGCGAGACAATCGAACTGCTGACGCCGTCGGGCGTGCACGCATTCGAGGCGACGCCGTTCCTGCGCGAAAAGACGGGCGAAATCGTCGATACGCTGGGCATCGGCGGCGAAATCATCCGCATGGACGTCCCCTTCGCGACCGAAACGGGCGACTTCCTCCGCGGGGAAACACGAAATCACCGAAAGTAAGCGCAAGCCTCAAACAAAACGAATAGCGGGACAAAAGCCAAGCTGGGAAAAACAGCCAATCAGGGCAACAACAGCCGCTCTTTCCCCCAATAAACATGGGTGGCGGGGGGAGTCCAGAGGGGGCTGAAGTCCAGACTTGCACGCTCTTCAGCCCCCTCTGGGCGTTCTTTGGTTACTTTCTGGCGCGCCAGAAAGTAACAACATCGCCTCCGCAGAGGCGACTGGAGCAGCAAGAAAAAACTGCCTGCATATCACAGCAATATCGGCTGTCATCCGATAAATCACCCTTTCACGACAGTTGTGAAGCGCGAAAAAATCCCCGGAATCTTTCCAGCAAGGTTGCACAAAAACCAAAAGTGTGCTACAATCAGATTGATATTCCTTTCACATGAAGGAATTGGGCGAAAATGCCCCAAGATAACAAATGCACTGGAGGAGAATGAGGATGGCAGGGCATGTGTCTGACGCGGTAATCCGTCGGCTGCCGGGATATTATCGGCATCTGCGGGAGCTGGAAAGCGCAGGTGTGGAGCAGATTTCGTCGCAGGAGCTGGGCGAGCGGATGCACCTCACGCCGTCGCAGATTCGGCAGGACATCAACTGCTTCGGCGGCTTCGGACGTCAGGGGTACGGGTATAAGGTGTCGGATCTGAAAATGCACATTGGCGAAATTCTGGGACTTGACCGTGAGCATACGGAGATTATCGTGGGCGCGGGCAATATCGGCTGCGCGATTGCGAAATATCCGACGTTCCAGCGCGAGGGCTTCCGGCCGCTGGCGATGTTTGACAACGACCCGGAGAAAATCGGCGTGCCGGTGGGCGATATCCCCGTGTACAGCATGGAGGAAATGCCGAACTTCCTGAAGGAGAACATGCCGGATATTGCGGTGCTGGCACTGCCCCGACGCGTCGCGCAGGAAGCGCTGGACAAGCTCTACGCCTGCGGTATCCGCGCGGTGTGGAACTTCGCGCCGACCGATCTGACCCATCCGGACGACATGCTGGTGGTCAATGTCCACCTGACGGACAGCTTGCAGACGCTGACTTACCACATGGCGCACCGGAACGAGGAAAACAGCAAGTAATACTATTTCCAGATTCACCTGCGCCATCTGCTTGCGCCTTTTCCGTTCTGGCGTCCGGTCGTTCCATTTAGCGTAGCGCTGCTACGCTGCATTCCACTCCCGTTAGCCAGAGCGAAAAATTCGCAGCGCATCTTGGCGCATTCTCATTTGGAAATAGTATAAATCACACACCAGCCCTCCGCAGCAGCCGCTGTGCAAGGGCTGGAATCCATTTTGGAGGAATGACATGAGCAACATTTCGGGCGGAACGCAGCGCCCGCGCCGCAGCCAGCAGACGCGCCTGACGGAAAAATTGGCGCCGGAGACGAAGCCGCGCCAGCCCGCCATGCGCCAGCCGAAGGGACGCTCACAGCGGCTGATAGATGAGGAAGCGCGCCGGAGCGCCCCGCCCAAAACACGCGGCACACCCACGGGCAAGCGTCCATCCGCGCCGAAGCGGAAAACGACACGCAAACCGCGCAAGGGGCGCAAAAAGCGCAGCAGCACCTTCCTATGGCTGCTTGTCATGCTGATTTCGCTGACGTGCACGGCGGGGCTGCTGCTGCTTGCCGCGCCGCAGATGCTGGGCATGGAGCTGTCCGGCCTGCCGACGCTGGCGTTCGTCAACGCCAGCATCATCCGGTATGACGCGGAGCGAATCGCGAATTTCAATGAGGCGGTCGCGCTGGTCAACACCGACCGCATTTTCCCCGGCGTGACGATTGACGGCATCAACGTTGGCGGAATGACCCGCGCGGAGGCCGAAAGCGCCTTGGGGCAGGGCGGCGTGGACAATTCCAGCGTGAACCTGCATGTGGTGGCGGATGCGTACACCTACGACATCACGGGTTACGACGTGCCGCTCTACCGCAACGTGAGCGAGATGGCGGCGGTTGCCTATGCCGCTGGGCGCGGGAACACAACCGCCCTGCGTGGTTCGGGGCGGACGCCGCTGAGCGAGCGCGTCGCGACGATTCGCGCGATGCAGCAAAGCCCCGTGACGCTTCAGACGCAAATCACCTACGACCGCGATGCCGTGCGAAAAATCGCGGAGAATATCGCGGCGGATGTGACCTGCACGCCCGTCAACGCGACGGTGGAGTCCTTTGACCCGGCGACGAAGCAGTTCACCTTCAACAGCGACATCAGCGGCGCGTATCTGGATGCCAACAGCGTCTATCAGACGCTCACGGGCGTGCTGGACATGGGCAATTACACCGCGTCCCTGCGTTTGCAGTCGGACACGGTGCTGGCGGACGTGACAAAATCACAGATTGTGGGCAAGTTCGGGCGTATTTCCACCTATACGACGAAAACCACCAGCAATTCCAACCGCAACACGAACATCGCCCTGTCCTGCCAAGCCATCAATGGCTATAAGGTTGCGCCGGGGGATACGTTCTCCTTCAATCAGGCGACGGGGCAGCGCACGGCGGCGAAGGGCTACAAGGAAGCAACGGCGATTTCCGGCGGGCAGAGCGT
>ULTP01019421.1_pt1 | contig 11602 bp, 10 predicted proteins | sample 1957721 | NCBI WGS metagenome assembly ULTP01 (sample SAMEA4835737, study PRJEB28245) | human gut metagenome | biome: gut microbiome; material: fecal sample | place: Denmark | collected 2008 | reverse complement strand
TCTTCCCTCTCGCGCCTCTTCCCTCTCGCGCCTCTTCCCTCCCACGCCTTGCCCGTGCCCCTTCCGCGCCCCGTTTCCGCCTCCTCGCAACATATTTTTCTGTTATCGGACTAACGGAATCCGAAATATTTCCGTAAATTTGTCACGGAAAAATCCGCAAAGCAATAGGTTTCAACTAAAATACTTAAAAATCAACAGCTATGATTTCGATTGACAACTACGATTTCAAAGGCAAACGCGCGATTATCCGCGTGGATTTCAACGTGCCCCTCAACGAGAAGGGCGAGGTGACGGACGATACCCGCATCCGTGCCGCCATCCCCACCATCAAGAAGGTGCTCGCCGAAGGCGGCGCCGTGATTCTGATGTCGCACATGGGCCGTCCCAAGAAGAATCCCGACCCCAAATATTCGCTCGAGCAGATTATCCCCGCCATCGAGAAGAACCTGGGCGTGAAGGTCCAGTTCGCCGGTGACTGCATGGGTGAGAAGGCTGCCCGGATGTGCAAGGAGATTAAGCCGGGCGAGGTCGTACTGCTCGAGAACCTCCGCTTCTACGCCGAGGAGGAGGGCAAGCCCCGCGGCCTGGCCGAGGATGCCACCAAGGAGGAGAAGGATGCCGCCAAGAAGGCCCTCAAGGAGGGTCCCCAGAAGGAGTTCGTCAAGAAGCTGGCCTCGTATGCCGACTGCTACATCAACGACGCCTTCGGTACGGCTCACCGCAAGCACGCTTCGACCTATCTGATTGCCAAGTACTTCCCCAATGACAAGATGTTCGGCTACCTGATGGAGAAGGAGGTCAAGGCCATCTCGTCGCTCATGGAGCACCCGGCACACCCCTTCTGCGCCATCATCGGCGGTTCGAAGGTTTCGACCAAGATTGGCGTCATCAAGTCGCTCATCGAGAAGGTTGATTCGATTGTCATCGGCGGCGGTATGACCTACACCTTCGCCGCAGCCCAGGGCGGCAAGGTCGGCAACTCGATTTGCGAGCCCGACATGTTCCCCGTGGCCCTCGAGATTCTCGAGCTGGCCAAGCAGAAGGGTGTCAAGCTCGTCATGTCGCCCGACGCCCTGATTGCCGACGCCTTCTCGGCCGACGCCAACACCTCGACGGCCCCCGCCAACAACATCCCCGACGGATGGGAAGGCGTCGACATCGCCGACGAGGGCAAGAAGATTTTCCGCGAGCACATCCTCGGCTGCAAGACCATTCTGTGGAACGGCCCCGTGGGTGTCTTCGAAATCGACAAGTTCGCAACGGGTTCGAAGGAGGTGGCGCTCGCCATCGCCGAGGCTACCAAGAAGGGCGCCTACTCGCTCATCGGCGGCGGCGACTCGGTTGCCTGCATCAACAAGTTCGGTCTGGCCGACCAGGTTTCCTACATCTCGACGGGCGGCGGCGCGCTGCTCGAGTACATCGAGTTCGGTGACCTGCCGGGTGTAGCGGCCATCCGTGACTAAACAAGCAGGGGGCCGCAAGAGACGGCCCCCTGTTTGATTTTACCCCGACCTCAAAACTTCGGAACCCGACGGCACGGGCCGCCTCCGGAGCGGCGCCTCCCCGCAAGGGGATGCCTCCGCCTCTGCTGCCCGAGGCAGGGTGCACCACCGCCCGCCGCCCGCAGCTGCGACCGCCCGCATGCCGCACAACAAAAACCAACACATGAAGAAAATCATTTTCCTTGCAGCTATGGCTTGTATGGCTTCCGCCTGCCAGAACAATGCGCCCAAGACGCCGGCCATCGACGTGTCGAACATGGACCTCACGGTGGCTCCCAACGTCGACTTCTATCAGTACGCCACCGGCGGGTGGCAGGCCAAAAACCCGCTCAAACCCGAATATTCGCGCTACGGTGCCTTCGACGTAATTGGCGAGAACAACCAGAAGCGCATCAACGACCTCTTCCAGGAGATGACGAAGATGGAGGCGGCCAAGGGGAGCGTCGAGCAGAAAATCTCGGACCTCTACAAGATGGGGCTTGACTCGGCACGGCTCAACGCCGAGGGTGCCGCCCCCATCCAGAGCAAGCTCGGCGAACTGCTCGCCATCACGGACCGCGCACAGCTGACGGGGGCCATTGCCGACCTGCACCGTTCGGTGGGGAACCCCTTCTTCTCGATGGGCGTCGAGGCCGACCTGATGAACAGCAACGTCAACGCCCTCTACGTCTCGCAGAGCGGTCTGGGCATGGGCACGCGCGACTACTACGTCGACGAGTCGAATGCCGGCATCAAGAAGGCCTACGGTGAGATGCTCGCCCGTCTGTTCCAGCTGGCGGGCCTCGAGCAGGCCGAGCAGGCCGCAGCCGACGTCGTCTCGCTCGAGACGCGCCTGGCCGAGAAGATGTGGTCGAACGTCGAGCTGCGCAACATCGTCGCACAGTACAACCCCATGTCGAAGGCCGACTTCGAGAAGACCTACGACGCCATCGACTGGCCGGCCTACTACGAGAAGATGGGCGTCGGCGCCTTCGACACGGTCATCGTGACCACGCCGTCGGCCATCGCCAACGTCAACGAGCTGCTCAAGAGCGCCACGCTCGACGAGCTGCGCTACTACCTGGCCGCGCAGTACGTCACGGCGGCCGCTCCCTACCTGAGCGACGATTTCCAGCAGGCGTCGTTCGACTTCTTCGGCAAGGTGATGTCGGGCCAGCAGGAGATGAAGCCCCGCTGGAAGCGCGCCATGTCGGTGCCCAACAACACGCTGGGTGAGGCCGTGGGCGAGATGTACGTGGCCCGCTACTTCCCGGCCAAGGAGAAGGAGCGCATGCTCGCACTGGTGAAGAACCTCCAGACGGCCCTCTCGGAGCACATCGCCGCCCTCGACTGGATGTCCGACGCCACGAAGGCCAAGGCTCAGGAGAAGCTCTCGACCTTCACCGTGAAAATCGGCTACCCCGACAAGTGGAAGGACTACACGACGCTCGAGATTGACCCCTCGAAGAGCTACTGGGAGAACATCGTCAACGCCAGCGCCTGGTATACGGCCGACAACATCACGAAGCTGGGCAAGCCGGTCGACCGCGACGAGTGGCACATGACGCCGCAGACGGTCAACGCCTACTACAACCCGACGACCAACGAAATCTGCTTCCCGGCCGCTATTCTTCAGCCGCCGTTCTACAATCCCGATGCGGATGATGCGGTCAACTACGGCGCCATCGGCGTGGTAATCGGCCACGAGATGACCCACGGATTCGACGACCAGGGCCGTCAGTTCGACAAGGACGGCAACATGAACAACTGGTGGACCGAGGAGGATACGGCCGCCTTCAACGAGAAGGCCGCCGTGCTGGTCAAGCAGTTCGACGCCATCGAGGTGCTTCCGGCCAAGGACGGCCAGCCGGCACTGATGGCCAACGGTTCGCTCTGCCTGGGTGAGAACATCGCCGACCAGGGCGGTCTGCGCGTGGCCTGGACGGCCTTCCACAACTCGCTCGAGGGCAAGGAGGCTCCGGCGCCCATCGACGGCTTCACGGCCGACCAGCGCTTCTACCTGGCCTATGCGACGCTGTGGGGACAGAACATCCGCGACGAGGAGATTGCCCGTCTGACGAAGCTCGACGTGCACTCGCTGGGCAAGTGGCGCGTCAACGCCACGCTGCGCAACCTGCAGAGCTTCTACGACGCCTTCGGCATCACCGACGGCCCGATGTTCCTGCCCGAGTCCGAGCGCGTGATTATCTGGTAGCGCGGGTAACGCGACCCGGGGCGGAGCAGAGCGGTCGGGGCTGCATTACAGTCTGTTTTTAGACCCGTACTCCAGTCCGTACTCCAGCCCGCACTTCGGCCTGCATTTCCGGCCTGAGACTTCGGTTCGGGATTCTGGCCCGCATCCCGGTCATCATTTGCATCCCGCCCCGAGCGTCATAAACGAAAGATTCCCGAATCCCTCATGAGGGGTTCGGGAATCTTTTTTGTGTGTGGCGTGCCGGTGGAAGGCGCGGAGCGGACAATGGCGCGGGAAAGTGCGCGGCGGCTATTGCTGCTCCGGCTCCGCGGGCAGGGTGTCGAGGATGCGCTTTACCTCGGCCATGAACCGCTCGGGGTCGGTGGCTCCGCGGATGCGGCCGAGCAGCTCGCCCTCGGTATTGAAAATCAGATAGAGCGGCACCCTGCGGTTACCGTAGCGCTTCAGCAGCTCGCGGCCCGTCGTCTTGTCGATGTCGTACTTGGCGCAGACGAAGTGCTGCTCCATGAATGCGCCGACGTCGCTGCGCGAGAAGACCTCGCGCTCCATCATTTGGCAGGGCGGGCACCAGGTGGCGAAGAGGTCGATGAAGACCAGTTTGTTCTGCTCGACGGCCTGACGGCGCACGCCGTCGGTCGAGCGGGTCATGAAGCGGACCTGGGCTTCGGCCCCGACGGCGCCGAGCAGCAGCAGGAAGAGTAAAAGAATGCGTTTCATGGAGGTGGTGTTTTAGGGTGGTTAATGGTTGCGGATGTGATAAGGATTGCGGTTTCAGATGTAGTTGAGGCCGTGGCGCCTGCCGCGTTTGCACCGTTCCGGAGGCGGCGATATTCTGCTGTTGCGGAGCTCAATCGGCAAAAATCACTCCGGATTTGCTCCGGAATCACTGCGGAATCGCTCCGAATCGCTCCAAAATCGTTTCGAACCGTGCGGAAGCCGCTCTGAAATGGAGTGCGGCTGTTCTTCCGTTCTGCCGGTTCTCTTGCCCCGCCGGTTCTCTTGCCTCGCCGGTTCTTTTGCCTCGCCGGTCCTTTCGCGCCGCCGGTTCTTTTGCCCCGCTGCGGCTCTTTCGTCCCGCTGCGGCTCTTTTGCCCCGCCGGTCCTTTCGCGCCGCCGGTCCTTCCGCCCCGTTACTCCTCTTTCGGCGCGGAGTGCCTGCTGCGCGCCATCTGCTCGGCGGTGCTCAGCAGTCCGCAGGCGGCCTGGATGTCCTCGCCGCGCGAGGCGCGGATGGTGGTGTGGATGCCGCGGGCCGTCAGCGCGTCGCGGAAGCGGAGCATCGCCTCCTCGTCGGGCGAGAAGAAGGGCGACGAGGGGATGCGGTGGAAACGGATGAGGTTGATGCGGCACTTGATGCCGTTGAGCAGCCGCACCAGCTCACGGATGTGGCGCGGCGAGTCGTTCATGCCGCTCAGCACGATGTATTCGAACGAGACGCGCCGCTGGTGGGTGAAGTCGTAGCGGCGCAGGATGTCGACCACGCTGCGGATGGGCCATGCCCGCTCGACGGGCATAATCTGCGCCCGCTCCTCCGGGAAGGGGTTGTGGAGGCTCACCGCCAGATGGACCTTCGTCTGGTCGAGCAGCCGCGGCAGCTGCGGCGCGACGCCCGCCGTCGAGAGGGTGATGCGCGTGGGCGACCACCCGAAGCCCCACTCGGCGGTCAGGATGTCGAGCGCCCGCAGTACGTTGTCGGCGTTGTCGAGCGGCTCGCCCATCCCCATGAAGACGAGGTTCGTGAGCCGTTCGAACTCGGGGATTGAGACCACCTGGTTGAGGATTTCGGCCGTCGAGAGCGAGTGCACGAGCCCCTGCCGCCCCGTGGCGCAGAAGGCGCACCCCATGCGGCACCCCGCCTGCGAGGAGACGCAGAGCGTCGCCCGCTCGCCGTCGGGGATGTAGGCCGACTCGATGTAGGCCCCCTGCGCCGTGGCGAAGAGGTACTTCTTCGTGCCGTCGGCCGAGCGGTCGACCCGCCGGGGCGGCGTGAGGGCGGTGGTGAAGCGCGTGGCCAGCTGCTCGCGGAAGCGCTGCGCGATGTCGCTCATGAGCGCGGGCTCCTCCGTGCGGCGCGCATAGAGCCAGCGGGTGAGCTGCCGTGCGGCGAAGCGCGGCATTCCCAGCTCGTTGCACAGCGCGGTCAGCTGTGCGAGGTCCATCCCGAACAAAGTCTCGTTTTCAGTCATGCGAAGCCTCCCCCGAAGGGAGTTTGTGGGACAAAATTAAGGAAAATCCGCATATTTTTGCGGGGGATTGCGCTTTTTTGGATTTTTGTGCGTATATTTGTGGTGCATAGCGTACCCGTTCTGCGGGTACTCCGGTTGAAACAATTAAAAATTACGGATAAATGGAACTTAAGAAATCGCCCAAAGCGGACCTCAACAACAAGCGAGGTCTTCTGCTTGAAATCGGACTGGTCGTGTCGCTGCTGCTGGTCATTGCCGCCTTCGCCTACACGCCCAAGGAGTATCGTATCGAGATAGCTACGGAGTACGTGGCGCCCGTCGAGGAGGAGATTACCGAGGTGACGCGTCAGGACCAGAAACCGCCCGAGGCTCCCAAGAAGGTGGAGGTGAAGGTGATTACCGACATGCTCGAGGTGGTGACCAACGATACGAAGATTACGACGGATGTCGACTTCGCCGAGTTTGACGAGAACACCGAGGTGATTCAGCAGGTCGAGGTCAAGGAGGAGGTCATCGAGGACGACCAGCCCTTCCTGATTGCCGAGACGATGCCTTCGTTCCAGGGCGGTGACCTGAACAAGTTCCGCACCTGGGTTCAGCAGAATATCCGCTTCCCGCAGATTGCCCTCGAGAACGGCATCCAGGGCCGCGTGGTTCTCTCGTTCGTCATCGAGAAGGACGGCCGTCTGACCAATATCCAGGTGCTGCAGTCGCCCGACCGCTCGCTCTCCGACGAGGCCATCCGCGTGCTGAGCAAGTCGCCGAAGTGGAGCCCCGGCAAGCAGCGCAACCAGGTGGTACGTGTCAAGTACACGCTTCCGGTAGACTTCCGCGTGCAGAACTGATTCCGGAGCTGAGTTTCATCCCATAGGGTATCCGCATTGTGCAGATACCCTATATTTGTAGCATCGGGTCGGTGCCGGACGACGGGGCGCAAGGGCTCCGCCGCGGAACCGGTCCGCTCGGAAAGGAGATTTATTTTGGCTGAAAAGAGCAACAACAAGACGCAACCCGCCGTCGAGGAGCAGCGCCGTGAGCGCGCCGTGCTGGTCTCCGTCGTCCGCGAAGGACAGGAGGTCCGCCAGGCCGAGGAGTACCTCGACGAGCTGGAGTTTCTGGCCGAGACGGCCGACATCGAGAGCGTGCGCCGCTTCATGCAGCGCCTGCCGCAGCCCTCGGCGCGCATCTACGTGGGACCGGGCAAGCTCGAGGAGATTGCCCAGTATTGCGGCGAGCATGAAATCGACGTGGTGATTTTCGACGACGAGCTCTCGCCGTCGCAGACCCGCAACATCGAGAAGGCGCTGCCGTGCCGCATCCTCGACCGCACGCGCCTGATTCTCGACATCTTCCTCTCGCGCGCCCAGACGGCCTACGCCAAGACGCAGGTCCAGCTGGCCAACTACGAATACATGCTGCCGCGGCTGTCGGGCCTCTGGACCCACCTCGAGCGGCAGCGCGGCGGTACGGGTACGCGCGGCGGTGCGGGCGAGCGCGAAATCGAGACCGACCGACGCATCATCCGCAACCGCATTGCCAAGCTCAAGGAGGACCTCAAGAAGATTGACCGCCAGATGGCCGTCCAGCGCTCCAACCGCGGGTCGCTCGTGCGCGTGGCGCTGGTGGGCTACACCAACGTCGGCAAGTCGACGCTCATGAACCTCATCTCGAAGAGCGACGTCTTCGCTGAGAACAAGCTCTTCGCCACGCTCGACACAACGGTGCGCAAGGTGGTCTTCGACAACCTCCCCTTCCTGCTCTCCGATACCGTGGGCTTCATCCGCAAGCTCCCCACCGAGCTCATCGAGTCCTTCAAGTCGACGCTCGACGAGGTGCGCGAGGCCGACCTGCTGATTCACGTGGTCGATATCTCGCACCCGCAGTTCGAGGAGCAGATTGCGGTGGTCAAACAGACGCTGCAGGAGATTGGTGCGGGCGACAAACCCGTCTACCTGGTCTTCAACAAGGTCGACGCCTATACCTATGTAAAGAAGGAGGAGGACGACCTCACGCCGGCCACGCGCGAGAACCTCTCGCTCGACGACCTGCGCCGGAGCTGGATAGCCCGGGCCAACACCCCCTGCATCTTCCTCTCGGCCCTCACGCGGAGCAACATCGAGAAGTTCCGCTCGGACCTCTACGGCATGGTCCGCGAGATTCATGCCGGCCGCTACCCGTTCAACAACTTCCTCTATTGAACCGCGCACACCGACAAACCGAACATCAAACCCCGATTCTATGTTGCATATCCTGAGCGAGCAGAACACCGTGCTCAACAAGTTCATCGCGCAAATCCGCGACAAGTCCGTCCAGCAGGACTCGATGCGCTTCCGCCGCAATCTGGAGCGTATCGGCGAGGTGACGGCCTACGAGATTTCGAAGACGCTGGAGTATGTGCCGCGCGTGGTCGAGACGCCGCTGGGCGAGGCTACCGTCCAGACGATTGACGACCGCGTGGTGGTGGCGACCATCCTCCGTGCGGGCCTTCCCTTCCACCAGGGCTTTCTCAACTACTTCGACGATGCGGAGAACGCCTTTGTCTCGGCCTATCGCAAGAGTACGAAGGACGGCAAGTTCAAGGTGAAGGTCGAGTACATCTCGTGCGGCGAGCTGGAGGGCAAGGTGCTGTTGCTGGTCGACCCGATGCTGGCGACGGGTTCGTCGCTCGTGCTGGCCTACAATGCGCTCTGCGAGCGGGGCGGCGTGCCGAAGCATACCCACGTGGCGGCGGTCATCGCCAGCGAGCAGGGTGTCGACTACGTCGAGAAGAACATGCCGCGCCAGACGACCACCATCTGGGCCTCGGCCGTTGACGAGGAGCTCACCTCGCGCGCCTACATCGTGCCGGGCATCGGCGATGCGGGCGATTTGGCCTACGGCTCGAAAATCTGAGTGCGCCGGCCGGCCCCGGGCCGACCAGCCGGGCCAGTTCCCGGGCCGGACGCTGAATAGCCCCCGGGCCAGGCCGAGCGTTGATTCCGGGCCTGGAGCAGAATTGGCCTGCCGGGCCTGGAGCAGAATTGGCCTGCCGGGCAGACCTTCGGGTCGGACTTTGAATTGACCCCGGGCTGGACGCTGAATTGACCCCGGGCTGGACGCTGAATTGACCTGCCGGGCAGACTCTAAGTTGGCTTTTGGGTTGACCTCCGAGTCCCCTCCCGAGTCTCTCCCTGCGCCGGACTTTTTCCCGGAGCCCGTGGGGCAGGAGAGGCCCGTCGGCCGATGTTTTCCCGAAACGGCCGGAGGGTTCCTTTGGCCTCTTCTTCGGGGCGCATGCGTAGCAGGGCGGGCAGAGGTGTGCCGGCCGAGCCTTTCCCGAAACGGCCGGGCGACTATACTGCCCCTCTCTGTCGGGACACACGCCGGGGCGGGACCTCTGAATTATCCCGAAACAACAGGGCGACAACCGGACCGACCGGTTGCCGCCCTTTTTTTGTAGTGCGCAGGGGAGAGTGCAGCCCCGCCTCGTGGAGCTCTTGGAGGGGTGTGGGGGAGGCCCCCTCTTCGGTATGTGTGCTGGGCGGCCGTTCCGCCTCTGCTCCCGACATGCGCCCGAGGACACCGTTTTTTTCGGAGCTTCGGGTACCGTCGGACGCTGATTTTTCGGGAAAAAGATGCGGCGGGAAGCAATAGCGGGGAGAAATAAATGCTATTTTTGTCTGCGAAATTCGAGACGAGGCATGAACACCAAAGCCAAAGGCTACCTGCTGGGTGCGGTCGCCGCCGCAACCTACGGCATGAACCCCCTCTTCGCCCTCCCGCTCTACAAGGAGGGCATGGACCCCGATTCGGTCCTCTTCTTCCGCTACCTCTTTGCCATCCCGCTCGTCGGCGCCATGCTCCGCGTCCGCCGCGGCTGGGACTTCGGCCTCCGGGCGCGCCAGATTCCCGCCCTTGTGGTGCTGGGGCTTCTGCTCTCGCTCTCGTCGCTGGCGCTCTTCCTGAGCTACAACTACATGGACGCCGGCATCGCCTCGACGCTCCTCTTCGTCTATCCCATCATGGTGGCGCTCATCATGGTCGTGGGCTTCCACGAACGGCTCACGCTGCAGACGGCGCTCTGCATCCTGCTGGCCGTCGCGGGCATCGGCCTGCTCTACCGCGCGGGTGACGGCGCGACGCTGAGCCTCACGGGAACGCTGCTCGTCATGACCTCGTCGCTCTCCTATGCCATCTACATCGTCGGGGTCAACCGACCCTCGCTCCGCGAGCTGCCGACGCTCAAGGTGACCTTCTACGTGCTCCTCTTCGGACTCTCGCTCTTTCTGGTGCGGCTCGACTTCGGCAGTGCGGTCACCCTTCCCGGACGGTGGTATCTGTGGGGCAACCTCGTAGCGCTGGCCCTCTTCCCGACGGCCATCTCGTTCCTCTGCACCACGAGCGCGATTCAGTACATCGGCTCGACGCCCACGGCGATTCTCGGGGCGCTGGAGCCCGTGACGGCGGTCTTCTTCGGGGTGACCATCTTCGGGGAGCAGCTCACGCCGCGCATCCTCTGCGGCATGCTGCTCATCATCGTGGCCGTGAGCCTGATTGTGGCGGGCAACCGCATCTCGGCGACGCTGGTGCGCTTCCGCAAGCTCTTCCCCCGCATTCCGCTGCCGCACCTCCACCGCCGCCGGCAGTAGAGGCGGCGCAACGGGCAGAGGAGGCTATTTCACCCTCTTGTAGGTTTCCGTCTGTTCAAACTCCTCGTGGGATATGCTGGCCTCCGTGTCGTGGGTGTAGAGAACCAGCTGCTCCGACGAAAGGCTCTGAATCGCGCAGGCAAAGTCGAGGTCGCTGTCCGTCGTGCACTTCATCGTAAGCCGGTTGCCCGCGATGGTGGCGGCCGCAGCCGTGATGACGGCACTCATCAACAAGAACGCCGGCGACAGTGTCCCGGCACTTGCAGCCGGAGGTCTGGCCTACGGACCTACCTACGCCATGGTAGGCGACAATCCCAATGCCCGCACCGACCCCGAGGTCATCGCCCCGCTGTCGAGATTGCAGTCAATGCTCCCAACCGCCGGAGCCGCACAACAGATACAAATAACCCTTGGCGGTCAATTGACTGCCAAGGGTCGTGATCTGGTCTATGTTCTCGGCAAGGAGAACTTCAAGTCAGAGGTGTTGGGCGGGTAAAGGCATTATACTTTTTCTATCCACCTGTAATCATCACCTTTTGTACTCCATTGAAACTTCCACATCTCCCCATTCTCCTCATTTATAAGATAAAATTGGAACATGCTTGTCATTGGCTCAATGTTAAATACAGGCTTTGCAGAATAACTAAGAGTTGTTGTATTGATAGGGATAGTAATCATGTATTCTTCTCCTTCAACACTAAATTGACATTGCCATAGTTTTCCAGTCCATCTGTCAAGGAGAATAAACGTCCATATATTGCGAGTTTTATAAAGCATGTATCTATTGGCGGATTCATTGTCCGGGGTTACCGCATAGTTAATGACAAATTTTTGTCCGTCGTCTTGAATTTGATATACCTCACCTGTTTTTGTATTCAATCGTAATTGATTATGAATATTGTCCGTTTGGTATAATTTATAGGTTTGGGCTTGAGATGATATTCCTAACATGAGGAATATTAAGGTGATAAAATACTTCATAATGGGCGATTTTTTCAAATATAGGAAATAATATTAAGGTTTCAAAATATAGGACAATGTTTTCATATAAATTAGGGACAGTCGTTTAATTCCGTCATTATGAGTCAATCG
>ULTP01022779.1_pt1 | contig 11649 bp, 10 predicted proteins | sample 1957721 | NCBI WGS metagenome assembly ULTP01 (sample SAMEA4835737, study PRJEB28245) | human gut metagenome | biome: gut microbiome; material: fecal sample | place: Denmark | collected 2008 | reverse complement strand
CGGGGAACCTCTGACCTGCGCGGACCGGAGTGGAACGTAGAACCACGAGACGCAAAGCTTTTCTACGGAATTACGGAAAACAAAAAAAGTGCCAACGAACACTTGACACAAACTTGGAGAAAAAGAATAGTTTTCATTTGTATTCACTTATGGTAAAATAAATAGGACTGGGGGTGAAAAGATGAATCCAATTGGTGTTGTGATTTGCAACTACAACAAAAAGGACTTTGTGCTGCAATGCGTACAGAGCGTTTTAGAAAGCAAGGAGAAGAACTTTGATATTTATGTTGTGGATAATGCATCGTCTGATGGAAGTGCAGAGGCATTAAAAAAGGCATACGGAAATCAGATTACTGTAATTGAGAATAAGGAAAACCTTGGTGGCTCGGGGGGATTTAATACCGGACTGCGTATTGTTAGAGATAAAGGGTATTCTTATTTTATGTGCTTAGATGATGATGCAGCCGTGGATGAAAATGCACTTTCTGCTTTATATCATTATATGGAAGAGCATACTGATACCGGTATGGCAGGATGCCGTGTTTACCACACACAGATGTCGGATTATATTCAGCAGAGTGGACTACTCATTGATTTTGACAACTGCACGGCAAAAACGATTGGAGCGGACATGCCGGAAGATGGCAGTTTGCCTGATGTGATTGAATGTGACACGGTGGCAACCTGTGCCGTTATGGTACGGGCAGATACAGTGAAACAAAAAGGTGTCGGGATTATGCCGGAAGATAATTTTATATACTGGGATGATATGGAATGGGGATATCGTATAAAATTGGCAGGATACCGTGTTGTTACGTTGGCAGAGGCAAAAGCGCTACATCAAATGGGGGCGAATACAAAGAAGGAAAATACCTTTATCAATTATTATATGTGGAGAAACCGGACCAATTTCTTTATGCGGTTTACGCCGGAGGCGCAGATGGAGGCAATGAGTGTTAAAGTGCTGGGGGCAGTGTTTGATGCAATGTATGAGAGTATGTTTCGTGAAGAACATAATGTCCGACAGACAATTTCCTATGCGTTTTATGATGCGCTGGCTGGCGTGCGTGGAAAGGCTGATTCTTACAAAATATTAAAAAATGATGCGAATGACAATAAACTTATACAGACTTTGCAGGGCAGGAAAAGTTTTGCAATAGAAGAAAACAATCAGGAAGAAGATGCTTATTTTCTTCGCAATTTTATTGCTACTGTTTGTCCGGATTTGAGGGAAGAAGAGCAGACAAAGGCAGAGATTGTATTTCGATTTTGTGACTATATTTTTTATAGTGAAAAGATGCCGGATGGAAAGGAAATTTTAATTGATTCCGAACGAAATTGCGTCGTGGATGAAAATGATATAGAAATATGCAAAAATTACGGTTATTCCAAATGGTTGTTTATTTACATGAATCAAGGAGTTTTTTTAGCGGCAGCACGCCGTATGAGAGGAGAGATTGTTGATGAATAAGAGATTTATGCGTTTCCCGGAGAGAAAGAAAAAATCAGTGACACTTAGTTATGATGACTGCATGGAAGAAGATGCAGATTTGATTGAGCTACTTGAAAAGTATCAGATGAAGGCTACTTTTAACTTGATTCCCGGATGGTTTGCAAAAGAGGGAACGACTTATCCGGAGGGGGAAACCTATCGTTTGGTTACGAAAAAGAAAGCCAAAGAAATGTATGAACATCCGCTTGTAGAAGTGGCAAACCATGGTAATGAGCATAAATATATGACCTCATTAACTCCGCTTGAAATGGCGGAAGACACGATTTTGTGCCGCAAATCTCTAGAAAGTTTGTATGGAAAAATCATACGGGGGATGGCGTATCCGTATGGATGGTACGACGATACTTTAATTGATGTTTTAAAACAATGCGGAATTACTTACTGCCGTACGGTTGAGAGTACAGAAAATTTTGACTTGCCAGAGAATTGGCTTGCTTGGAATCCGACATGTCATCATGATGATGAAGCTTTGTTTGATTTGGCAGACGAGTTTGTTTCGAAACAAAACGTAGAAAGACCACTTTTGTTCTATGTGTGGGGACATACGTTTGAATTTGAGAGAAATAACAACTGGGAGCGCATGGACCGTTTTATGGAGAAAGTAGCAAAACAGGATGATGTCTGGTATGCGACAAACGGCGAAATTTATGATTACGTAAATGCGTATGAAAATCTTGTATTTTCCGCAGATGGTAAACGTATTTACAATCCATCTAAGATGCCTGTATGGGTTGAAATCGATGGAACATGTTATAAAATTGAAGATGAATTTGTGATGGAGTAATGGAGGAGATTGTATGAAAAAAAGGCCGTTATGGCTTCTTACTTTTGGTATTTGTTTTGTTTTCCTTTTTATGAGTGCAAATACAAAAGCAGCGACGCCGGTTCAAAAATGGGGACAGCTAAAGGTGTCTGGAACCAACATTGTTAATAAAGATGGGAAAAAAGTTCAGTTAAAAGGGGTTAGCACGCATGGTATTGCGTGGTTTCCTCAGTATGTAAATAAGAGCTGCTTTCAGAGTTTTAAAAAGATGGGAGTGAACACGATTCGTCTCGCTTTATATAGTGATAAAGGGGCTGGCTATTCGAAATCTTTATATCAGAAAGTGGATGAGGGAATTCGATATGCCACGGAACTAGGCATGTATGTTGTCCTTGATTGGCATATATTAAGTGACGGAAATCCTAAGACTAGTCAGAAACAGGCCTTTCAGTTTTTTACCCGGTATGCAAAAAAATATGGTAAGCAAAATAATATATTATACGAGATATGTAATGAGCCAAACGGAAATGTAACCTGGGCAAAGGATATTAAGCCTTATGCAAAAAAAGCAATTAAAAAAATAAGAAAATATGACAAGAAAAATATCATTATTGTGGGAACTCCAACGTGGTCGCAGGATGTTGATGTGGTGGCAAGGAGTCCGCTGAAAGAGAAAAACATTGTGTATTCGCTTCATTTTTATGCGGCAACGCATACGGATTTTTTGCGTAATAAATGTAAAAGTGCTTATCAGTCGGGGCTTCCTATGTTAGTATCGGAGTTTAGCATTTGTGATGCTTCGGGAAATGGTGGAATCAATAAAAAAAGTGCGTCAAAATGGATGAAACTTCTTAAAAAATATAAAATTGGACATATTGCATGGAACATTTCAAATAAGAATGAAACTTCCGCACTCATTCAATCGAAATGCGGAAAAACAGATAAGATAAGCTATAAAAACTTATCAAAATCCGGTAAATGGATTGCAAAATGGTGGAAAAAATAAGAGAGGAATTCATGTACATGGACGCTGTAAATTACATAAGTGATGTGTTACAAAAAACAAAAGGAAAAGAACTTAAGGTAGCATTTTTAGGAGGCTCTTTATCAAAGGGAGAGCGGGTAAAAAGAGAACTTTGTTTTGTTTCTCTCTTTGAACAAAAATTGAAGAGAAGCTTAGTAATGGGCGAAAAGTTTCGGTTCTTCGCTATGGACAGTCCGGGACAATGTCTTCAAATGGTTTATATAAGGTTAAGGAATTAATTGAGGAAAAACCGGACCTTGTTTTTTTGGATTATGCGATGAATGATACCGGAGACCGTTATTTATGGGAGTCTACGGAAGGCATTTGCAGCCAGTTAATTCAGGCAGGTGCGCATGTAGTTATTCTTTTGTTTTGCAATGACCAGGGGCATTGTACAAGGGGAGCAATGGAAAGAGTGGCTTCTCATTATCATTTACCGGTTGTTGATATTGGGAAAACTATTACGGACAAGATTCAAAAAGGAGAATTGACCTGGGAAGAATATGGTTTGGATTATGTGCATCCGACACCACTTGGACATGAGATAATTACTTCTGAGCTGCTAAATTTATTTCAGGAGAAAGAACAAAAAGAAAATGTGATGGAAGATTATTATCCGGAAACCCCCGCATTTTTAGGAGCATTCCGAAATTCCTATATTATGGATTTGTCTGAAAAAATGGTTGATACCAAACCGGGTGATGTAATATTGGATACTGATATTACCATGAAAATGATGCTTATGGAGTTTTGGCAGGACAGTATCAAAAATGAGGCGGATTTGGTATTTATGCTGGACGGTCAGAAAGTGTGTGGAGCGGATGCTTATGCGAGTATGGCTTGGGGAAATCCCGTATGTCATTACGTAGGGGGAGATGGCAGCGAAGAAACGTATCATCTTGTTATTTATGCAGGAAAAGGAAAGCCGCCGGCAAATTGGGATTACTCACAATTTCACCTGCGGCTGATGATTGGATGTTAGTATTAGAATTTCCAAGTTCCCTGACCAATCAGTTGTTTCAGTAAGTCGATGTAGATTGGGGCTGTCTGTGTTAAAAAGTGTTTTTTACTATAGGCAACCACAATCTTTTTTTCCGTAATGCCAAAGCAGCCCTTTGGCTCTTTGATTTTGTAGTAAATCGGATGATTCTCAAAGTTTCCAAAACGAATCAGCGTATCCGGGATAATACCCATTCCTAAATTAGAATTTACCCAGTGAAACATCGTTTCGATGTTGTAGCATCGCAGGTTGATTTGTGGAATCTGTTTCATATGCTGGAACAAATCTACAGTAATATCCGGATCATTATTTTTTGTGTCAAGAACAATGAAAGATTCATTCAAACAGTCGCTTAATGAAATTTCTTTATTGTTATACAAAGCAGAAGAATCCGAAACAATATCGGATGTTTTAAGTTGTTGTTCTTTATGTGTCTCATTAAACGGATTTTCTTTGCTTACTGCTAAATAATAATGTTCGGTTGCAAGGTCTTCCGTGTAAAATAATTCAGTATCAAAGTCTGTTGCCTCAATGCAGACATCAATTTCTCCGGACAGGAGAAGATTCTGAAGTTCTTTCACATTATCTGTGATGACATCTAATTCTACATCCGGGAATTTCTTCGAAAAAGCGGCAAAACTTTTTGGAAGCATACAGGAGCCACGAAAAGGTGTAGTACCAATCGTCAAAGAACCGGTTTTTAAGTTGTTAATATCGGAAATACGGTTTTCTAATTCGCGCTCCGTCGATAAGATTTTTTTGGCTGCATCGTAGTAGGCCTGCCCGATAGGAGTTAGCTGAATTGGAGAAGAAGACCGGTCGAACAACGGCGCACCAAGCTGGGTTTCCATATTTTTTATAAGCTGACTAATGGAAGGCTGTGTAACAAAAAGTTTTTTTGCTGCTTTGGAAAAACTGCCTTCTTCGGCTAAAGTAATAATACATTGAATTTGTTGTGTGGTCATATAATATCTCCTTCCATATAGTGTAATAATTATAACAAAAAGATAATATTGTGACAAGAAAAATCTTGCAGGTCATTTTATTGACATCCTTTCGATAAGTCGTTATAATTGAGAAAAACAATCGATTTAGGAGGTATTTTTTAATGAGTATTCAGATTCAAAAAGTAACAGACAAAAGTTTTCGCAAATACGGAAGAATATTGACCGGAGAGTATGACGTGGCTGAGTTGATGACGGCGATGGAAAAGACAGAGTGTCCCGACGATGCGGTTATTTATATCCCATCCGATAAAGAGATTGAAAAATTGCCAGTCATGAAAGCATTTACCGATAGTTTGTATGGCGGACTTCCAATTCAGATTGGTTACTGCAACGGAAATAATCATTTATTGAATGCTGTTGAGTATCATCGTTCATCCGAAGTAAATGTTGCCTGCACCGACTTGATTCTTTTGATTGGAAGCGAGCAGGATATTGAAGATGATTATACATATGATACATCGAAAATTGAAGCATTTCTTCTTCCAAAAGGAACCGTAGCAGAAGTTTATGCGACAACACTTCATTATGCACCTTGCAGTGTAGATGGAAATAACTTCCGATGTGTTGTTGTTCTTCCAAAAGACACAAACTTGGATTTGGAAGTAAAACCGGAAGGAGCAAAAGAAGACCCATTGCTTGTAGCAAGAAACAAATGGCTCATTGCTCATGAAGATGCTAAGATTGAAGGAGCATTCAATGGTTTAAAGGGCGAGAACATCAGTGTCGAGTAAATAAAAGATTAGCAGATAAAAAATAATAAACCGGTGAGAAACATGACGAAAGCGTTTTTGTTCTCACCGGTTTTTGTATTTTCATTTATTAAATGTTATTCAACAGTAACACTCTTTGCTAAGTTACGTGGCTGGTCAACATTAAGACCTTTTTCAACGGATACATAGTAAGCGAGATACTGTAAAATGACAGTAGCTACAAATGGTGCAAACAGTGGGTCTGTCTCCGGTAAAACAATGTGATAATCACATAAAGCGGCATCGACACTGGCGTCAGCGCCGGTAATTAGGATAACTTTCGCACCACGGGAGCGTACTTCCTGTACGTTAGAAATAATTTTTGCATAAACATCCGGCTGTGTTGCCAAAGCGATAACCGGAACATTATCCGTAATCAATGAAATTGTTCCGTGTTTCAATTCGCCGGCAGCGTAAGCCTCCGAATGAATATAGCTGATTTCTTTTAACTTCAACGAACCTTCACAGGACAATGCGTAATCCAATCCGCGTCCAAGGAAAAAGATGTCCGTAGCGGATGTCAGACGTTTGGCAATGCGCTCCGTCTGCTGGTCGTAAGTAAGGGCATCCTCCACTTTGTCAACCGTATCTATCATGGTTTTCATGAAGCCAGCAGCGTCTTTTTCTGAAATCTTTCCGTTTACCAATGCAAAGCGGAAAGCAATCAAGTACATAACAGCAACCTGAACACTGTATGCTTTTGTACTGGCAACTGCGATTTCCGGACCGGCATGAGTATAAAGTACATAATCACTTTCGCGGGCAATGGAAGAACCTTTTACATTTACAACAGAAAGTGTTTTGGCACCACGTTCTTTTGCCAGACGGAGAGCAGCAAGTGTGTCTGCGGTTTCGCCGGACTGTGAAACGGTGATTAGCAAGGTATGTTCATCAATAATCGGATTCTGATAGCGGAACTCCGAAGCAATATCAACGGTAACCGGAATGCGGCAGAGACGTTCAATCATGTTTTTGCCCATCAGTCCGGAATGCATTGCCGTACCGCAGGCAGTGATAACAATTCGGTTGACATCAGTGAAAAGTTCATCACCAACGCCGTCTGCAGAAAAATCAGGAAGTCCGTTTACCATACGAGGACGAATGGTGTTGCGGAGTGCTTCCGGCTGTTCGTGGATTTCTTTCATCATGAAATAATCATAACCGCCTTTTTTTGCGGAAGCCATATCCCAGCTGATGTGATGGATATAAGGTCCGTACACTTCGCCATTTTCGTCTTTTACAATGATTTCATCTTTTGTCAACTTCGCAATATGACCTTCCTTTAATACGAAATAATGTTTTGTGTGGCTGACCAAAGCAACCATATCAGAAGCGATGATAGAGCCACGGTCTGTATGAGCGGCAACTAAAGGACTGCCGTTTCTTACCGCATAGATGGTTTCCGGGATATCGGAAAAAATAATACAAAAACCATAGGCACCAACCAGTTTTGAAATGGCTTTACGAATAGCAGCTTCCGGGTCACCGGTATAACAGTCATCAATTACCATTGCGGCGATTTCTGTATCGGTCTGGGAGATTGGTTCTTTTCCCTTTGCAGCAAGTTCTTCCTGTAATTCCTTGTAATTTTCAATGATTCCGTTATGAATCAAAGTAACTTTTCCGGCAGTGTGAGGATGGGAGTTTGTATCCGATACGCCACCATGTGTTGCCCAGCGGGTGTGGCCGATACCGCAGGTGGTAACATCATCCGCAGCCTCTTTGGCAACTTTATCTTTTAAACAAGATACTTTTCCCACCGTTTTGATTGTTTTTATTCCGTTTGGCTGGCAGTAAGCAATACCTGCACTGTCATAGCCACGATATTCCAATGCCTGTAAGCCTTTTAACAGTTCTTTTTTTGCATCATCAAGACCTACATATCCAATAATTCCGCACATAGTAAATATCTCCTTTAACGCATGTTTTTGAAAAAGGGCAAACAACGCCTTTTCTATCATTTTCTTATTCTATGAAATGGTATCATTTCTTGTGAATAATGTCAAGAAATGCGATAAGATTAGTTGCGCTAAAAGGCAAGATACGGTATACTGAAAATGAATATGGCAAAGGAGAAAATGACATATGAGTAATTTTCATGTTGCACTGAAAAAAGTGGTAGATGACTCTTATGATGTTCAGATTGGTTGTGGACTGATAGATGATATGATTCAGGACATAAAAGAAGGTCTTGTTGGAAATAAAAAGAAGTTTGCTGTGATTACGGATTCGAATGTGGATGAAGTTTATGGCAGACCGGTTTTAGAGAAACTTCTTGCAGCCGGATATCAGGGAGATTTATTTGTGTTTGCGGCGGGAGAAAAAAGTAAAGTAAGAAAGACAAAAGAAGAGATTGAGGATGCCATGTTGGCGAAGGGGTACCGCCGTGACTGCTGTGTCATTGCAGTCGGTGGTGGTGTCGTGACGGATTTGGCTGGTTTCTTGGCTGGAACGTTTGGCAGAGGTGTGCCGGTGATTCATTATGCAACGACGCTTCTTGCTGCGGCAGATGCTTCAATTGGTGGAAAGACAGCGGTGGATACCGATTTGGCTACGAATCTGATTGGTTTGATTTATCAGCCGAAGAAAGTCTATGTGGATATTGATGCGTGGAAGATACTTCCGAAACGTCATTTAATCAATGGACTTGCGGAGACGATTAAGCATGCTTGTCTTGCGGATTATGAATTGTTTACTTATTTAGAAGAACACTGGCAGGATATCCTTTCCTGCGACAAAGAAGCCTGTACATACATTTCCGAGCATAACTGTAAGGTCAAGTATGAAGTCGTGATGAAAGATGAAAAGGAGAATAATCTTCGTGAGATTCTTAATCTCGGACATACGGTAGGGCGTGCCATTGAGACTGTGAGTGATTACCGGCTTTTGCATGGTGAGGCATTGTCAATTGGTATGACGGCGCAGGTTTTGCTTGGATATCGATCCGGCTATCTGTCAAAAAAAGAGTGTGAACGGGTGATTACACTTCAGCAGGCAGTGGGACTTCCGGTTCGAATTCCGGAGTACATTGACCGTGAAGAATTAGTGAAAAAACTGTACACGGACAAAAAAGTAAGAGATGGCAGACTTCGCTTTGTTTTCCAAAAAGGAATCGGCGAAGTCATGACATTTGGAGAAGAAACGTACGCAAGATGCGTATCGGAGGAAGAAATTCGTGCAGTGTTAATGGATAATACTGTACTTTAAAATAGATTTATAATAACCCCGGGAAAACCGGAGAAAGAGGGATAACATGTTAGTAGGAATTATTATTGGTGCTGTTGTATTACTTTTAATTATTTTTGTAATCAGTAGTTACAACAAACTTGTGAAACAGAAAGTAAATGTCGAAGAGGCATTTGCTACGATGGATGTTTATTTAAAAAAGCGTTTTGATTTGATACCAAATCTGGTAGAAACTGTAAAAGGTTATGCAAAACATGAAAGTGAAACTCTGATTGCTGTTATTGAAAAGAGAGGAAGCAATTACGACAGTATGACTGAAGAACAGAAAATTGAGAGTGGAGCTGCTATTTCCAGCGTAATACCTAACATTATGGCGTTGGCAGAAGCTTATCCGGATTTGAAAGCAAACCAGAACTTTATGAATTTGAGCAATCAGCTGGAGGCAGTGGAAGAGGATATTGCCAATTCCAGAAAATATTATAACGGTACGGTAAAACGTTATAATATGTCGGTACAGACGATTCCGACCAATATTATTGCCGGTATGTTCCACTTTGAGAAGAAACCGATGTTTGAGGTTGAGAGCCAGGCAGAGCGCCAGAATGTGAAGGTGAAATTCGATTGAAAATAAAAAGTTTTCTGCTTGCAGGTGTTTTTATTGTTCTTTCCCTTTTCTTTGCTGCTCCAATGAATGCGAAGGCGGCAAATTTTACCATTGATAAATATGAGGTAAATATGAAGGTGACAAAGGATAACACCTATCAAATAAAAGAGCATATAGAAGTAAATTTTAAGTCAAAAAGTCATGGTATATACCGTGATATTCCACTTGTTAATGATGTAAAGCGTGAAGATGGCAGTTCGAACCGCATTGTGGCAAGAGTGGAGAACCTTGACTGCGGAGACGAGGAATATGAATCTTCCAGAGAAGGTAATAATCTGCATGTTCGCCTTGGTGATGAAGACGTAGAAATTACAGGCAAATATGAATATAATATTTCCTATAATTATGTGATGGGGAATGATGTGCTGCCAAATGAGGACGAGTTTTATTTTAATGTAATTGGTACGGGATGGGAGACTACCATTTCCAATGTATCATTTTCCATTGAGATGCCTGAAACTTTTGATGAAAATAACCTTGGAATGTCTTATGGTGCTTACGGTGAATCAAAACTGGATGGACTGTATTATTCTATTGATGGCAATACTATTTATGGTGAGCTGGATACGAGCGTTGCCCTTGGCGCCGGAGAAGGCGTGAATGTCCGTCTTTCATTGCCGGAAGGTTATTTTATAAAGGTAAAACATACACCGTGGATGGCATATGTAGGAATTGTTTTTGCTGCATTAGCTGTGATTGTGGCATTTCTTCTTTGGTTTGTTTTCGGCCGTGATGACCAGGTTGTTGAAACGGTTGAATTTTATCCGCCGGATGGCTTAAATAGTGTGGAACTTGCATTTGCCTATCGGGGATATGTGTCTTCAAAAGATGTCGTTTCTATGATTGTTGATTTGGCACAAAAAGGCTATATTGAAATTCATCAGGGACCAAATAAAAAAGATTTTACGCTGATTAAGAGATTAGAGTATAATGGCATGAATAAGGCAGAGAAACTCTTTATGGACGGTCTGTTTAGTTCTTTTGATCGTGTTGACAAAATTGATTTGGAAGATTCCTTCTATAAAACGATTAATTCGATTAAATCGGAAGTGAATTCCAGGGAAAACAAAGAGAAACTTTTTTATGCGAATTCCATTAATAAGGGCTGGATTTTGTGGATGCTGTCGATATTAGCTTGTCTTTTTGCCGGTTTTTATCCGGTCAAAAATTATGAGTATTCCACGATATTTGGACTTTTGGTTCCACTTGGCATTGGTGTTGCCGTGATGTTAGGTTCCTTTTTCCTATTTCGAAAAGGGAAAATACTGCCTAGAATCGGTATCTTTTTGGGATTGTTAGCCGGTGCGGCAGTTGCATATTATTTCTTTATGAACTCGGCAATGCAGTGTGTTGACCCATTGTACCGGATTTCCTACTTTATTGCTTTGGGAGCTTCTTTTGTGGCAATGTTCTTCCATGATTTCTTGTCTAAACGAACACCGTATGGCACAGAAATCCTTGGACGCATTTTAGGTTTCCGCAATTTTCTGATTACAGCAGAAAAGGATAAACTAGAGGCTCTTGTGGAAGAAAATCCGGAGTATTTTTATGATATACTTCCGTATACTTATGTCCTTAACGTGTCGAGTAAGTGGATGAAGAAATTTGAGTCTCTTACGATGTCAGCACCGAATTGGTATTCGAGCGAGGATGACCGCGCATTTGATTATATTATGTTTAGTCATTTTATGTCTTCGACCATGTCTACGGCGATGACAAGTATGACTTCGACACCAAGTTCCA
>ULTP01002853.1_pt1 | contig 11651 bp, 18 predicted proteins | sample 1957721 | NCBI WGS metagenome assembly ULTP01 (sample SAMEA4835737, study PRJEB28245) | human gut metagenome | biome: gut microbiome; material: fecal sample | place: Denmark | collected 2008 | reverse complement strand
CAAATGCAGATTCTTATCATTTTGGCGACGGCGAAGATAGCGCATTTCAGTTCGTCCGTCATTGCCTTCATATAGAAGAATCTGGTAATGAGTACAATACCGCAACAGGAAGAATGTATACGGATGGGTCCGACTATTACAACGTAGTGGATCAAGACGGTAATATCTTAACATGTTATCAAATCCATAAAGTTCTTCCTTGGACAAAACGAAACGATATCTTTGATATTCAGTAATTAAAAAGAAGACTGGCGTCAATTCTGATTCCAGTCTTCTTTTTTCTATTTATATGGCAGTTTTGTTCTCAAAGGCACTTTTGATTCTAGGGACATCTATCTGCTGCTGATATATATTCCCGTTAGTGTCATAGAACTCTAGTCGTGTCAACACGACTAGAGCAGTATCATCAGTTGGTTGAATTGACGTTAACCATTTTGCATCATTGTGAAGATATAATCTCCTGTCAGGATGAGCATAGAATCCTAACGTACCTGAAGGTACGTTAGTCGCGTAGCCATTCTCAGTATCAAACAACTTCAACGCATTGCAGATGACACAATTTGAAACATTCGTCCACGTATTTGTGTGCCGAGAGAGTTCAACCACAATCGCATCTGTTATAAGATTATTTTCAATAGGGTTTAATACTTTATTTGAGCGGGTGGTTTCTACCATGTGTACAATGACTGGAGTTGTATCGAAAATCAATCCTTCTTTATTATTCCCAAGTCTGATCGTTATCATTTTTCTAATCATTTTGGGTCTTAACTCTCCCTCCCTACCCACCACAATTTATATATCCTAACAAAGTTATTCCCTTCTACTGTATAGCTGTGTGCTAACAGTCAGGTAACCTGACTGTTAGGCAAAATGATTTTCTTTTCAAAAACCCCTAAACTATTAGGTATGAGGTAACACTGTGCCGAAATCGGGAAACGGCTAGGGAAGACACACCCCTAGGCTGATGTCTGGCGATGACAGTAAGCGGTGTAGGTTCGAGTCCTACCAGTGTTATCAAATCCGAGTAACAGAATCTGATAGCTCTTCCTGTTACTCGGATTCATTTTATACGATTAACTAAACTATTAGTTAGTACATAAGCCGCTGTGGTGTAATTGGCAGGCACGAGGGCCTTAAGATCCCTTACTGGAAACAGTGTACGGGTTCAAGTCCCGTTGGCGGCACTAAAGCACATACGATAGATGTTCTCTGGCAAGAATTCTATCGTATGTGCCTATTTTATTTCCATTTACCTATAGCAATATAAGTAATTGAAATTGGTTTTTCTGATGATGTAGTGTAAACATTGAAACCGGATTTTCCGACGATTACTCCAACAAATTTATCGACGTTCTCAATAGTTGGGTCATCAACTCGCTGATTAACTACAACAATTGGGCATTCAGGAAAATCTGGATAATCGTATGGGACATATGAGCAATTTACTATATTTTTAGCTTGGCCATATAAAATTGCTATACCGTTCTTAAGAAACATCATATTATCATGTGTGCTTTTAATATCAGTTATTTTACCCCCCCCCCCGAAGGAAGGGAAAGGTATACATCTTTCATTTTACTTTCTCCTTAACCTGTACGGGTTACTACGTAAATTGGAGTATTAGAACCACCAAACCCTAAATTAGAACCGGTGCTACAATATCCACACGGACCATCAAGCATCCATTTCCCAAACGATGGAAATACCGCATTTTTATCAATGGTCAAATACCTAAATCCTACTGGAAATGGACAAGCTGATGCGATAGTACTATTGATATCATATTCATCCAAAACTCTTTTACCACTTCGTTGATAAAAAGATCCATCAATACCGATATGTATATCCGTTTCTTTGTCATCGTCTTCTCTTACTTTTACGGCAAGAAGCATATTTCCTACATCGTCGCCTAGCTCTTCAACTTGTGCTCTCCTGATCTCATAAGGCTCTAATGACTTTGGAAAAGCCCAATTATAGTGGACGTTACCATTAACTATCTGTCCGACTCTGTTACCAGTATTTTGTGTGTTGATATCTCCTTTACTGGTTCGAAGATATAATAACATCTCTCACCTCCAAAAAATTCAACCCATCATCAATATAGAATCATGATGAAAGCCGTTATCAATCATCATTGTGACTTCTATATATTCTAAACAAAGTAAGTAATTTACTTTGTTTAGAATATATAGAAGTATTTGAATTTAAGCATACAAATCTCCCTGTGAAATCGAAAGAAATCACAGGGAGATTTTTTATTCACAAGCGCTTATCATAACATTCTCTTGCATACATAATGGCTGTACCCATATGAGTCTCCATGTCAGAAAAACTCAAATTAGAATCAGCTTTCACATATTTATTAAAAAAAGCGACAGCCATTTCGGTAATGATAAGATTATCAATCTTTTCATTCAAATCACTCAGCATCTGAGTTGTAGTAGGAATTGCAACAGCAGTTCCTTGTTGTAATTTAATAACAGCTGAATTGAATTCATTCATGCTTTTTGCTCTGAGATCTTGGCTCATATCTTCAGGATTCATTTTGTCTTCTCCTTAGTGAAAATACCATTCATATGCCTTTTTCGCATAGGATGCAGCTTCATTTGATGTGGTAATGGTTGGATTTGCAAGTGCTCCAGCAAGAACGATGGATCGCATCAATTTATCGAATTTCTCCATCTCAATAGCCTTTTGCTCTGCAACAAGTTTAGCGTACTCATCTGGAGTCACATAAGTGCATACAGAGTTACCGTCTTGAGTAGTAAGTTTAATATCAGGCATCGTCTTCCTCCTCAACCATTGATTCTAAAATAGAATCTCGTACTTTAAAGTCGTTTCCATGGTTCATTTTACTGATCTGATAAGAAACCAGAGTCATTGCATTCGTTTTAGTGTATTTTCGTTTTACCATAAAACGATTATGCTCAAAATCCGGATAGAATTCCAGATTGAGATTACGAGGCTTATCAAAGGCCTGATAGGTCTCATAAATGCTATGTAAAAGATCGGTTGCTTTTGACAATGAAGCGAAGAATTGATGATTGTAGATATGCACATCCGATACTAAATTATTATTGCTGATAGGATTTACAAATCCAGCAATTTGGACATGATTTACCAAAATGCAATACATTTCTCCATAGACATCAGCACTTCGAAATTTTTGATCCATTGTAAAATAGACTCCAGGACCTTGCTTTATAGGAGAAGTATTGGAACTCATATAGGTTATTTCTTTCCCACCATTATTGGGAATTATATATTTATCATCGCTCACAAACATTTTCCTCCCGTTTATCTTCTTCAGAGATCGAAGGCTTCTTATAAGTCCAATCATTAATCAAGTAATCCTGATATAAATTATCGGCTTCAAGGCGCATATCAGAATTCATCTTGGGATCAAAAGTGAGAGCAATGATCTGATATGTATGGATTTTCTTTCCATAATGGTCTTTCTGATAAAGAAAAACCTCTTCCGTGTAGCAATCATCTTTTTGAAGTTCAGTCACTTTGGTAAAAGATACACGACGTTCATGGATTTCCTCATCCATAGCTTTCATTGCTCGATATTCCTTGATCGCTTCAATCCGAGTCCGGAAAATCTGATTTTTCCAGATCGTAGACCCATGGAAAATTTCTTCTCCAGAATCAAACTTCGTGAAGCAAGTTTGCATAATAGCAAATACTATAGGTGCTGGAGGATCAATTCTAGTAATTTCAATAGAATCATTTTGCTTCGGAGGTTCAGGCGGAAACAAAATCTTTTCCGCTTCATCCAGATCATACTTACCATAATCAAAAATGGTAGTCCCAAAGCCGAATGCGTCAAATATCTTAATTGGATTTGCAATTTTACTAGCAGCATAGAACAGCTTATTCGCATACAGGTTTTCTTCTGTAGCAAATGTAGCGGCAAGACCATCTTTTATGCATTTGGTTCTTGCAAAGTGATGGTAATATTTGATAATGCCAACACCATCAACGATGCAACTAGGAAATTCCTGTACGCAATAAATGATTTCATGCGCGTGTTTGATGATAAAATCTTCTAATAATTTAATTTTCATAAGTTTATCCTCCTTAATTAAGATATAGTAAATGAGGCTATAATTTACTATGATCCGAAAAAAGAAGGGATACCTAATTGGCTATTAGGTCCCTTCTTTCATTTAACCGACCAAGGAATCCCTCGGGAATCCAAGAGTCTTTGTGATCCAGCGGAGCTTATCTACCGTAAAGCTCTTGTAGGAGCCTGCGATGACCGACTTCACATACCGACCTTTATCAAGACCAACTTCGACGATAATGAACCCTTCACTCTTAAAGAGTACATAGAACGGTTTCCAGTTGACTTTCGATGTCAGCACCTTATACTGCCTTGCAGGGACTGTGATGGTGATATCTCCCTTCGTACTAATTCCAACGGATTTGTAATACGCAAGACTCTGCGCAGTTCTATCAATATGGAAAAGTACCTTTCCGTGAGGGCCATCTTCGATCGTTGCATGCTGGAAAATTGCAGCGCTGTATTTTTCTGAAAAATTCAACTCTTCATACTGATCGTCATCCGTAAACGCGCTCTGGATATTGACCAAGAGGCTATCTTCAGACAGTAAAGGAGTCATGAATTTGACACATCTGCTTGCATGGATATCTGTGTCGTCGAACTCCACTTTGCATGCAGGCTCAGCTTCATATTGAAGCATTTCCCGAGAAAGTGGTTTTACGTGAAGATAAATTTCAATGATGTGAGCAACTTCATCGAGACGCTTAGGCCCAAGCCCTTCTACCTCGAAAATACTCTTATTGCGAAATCCTTCCCAAATTGCTCCCAGCGTACGATAGTTAGCACGCCAAAGAATATTATAGATTTCGCAAGGTAGATCAATATAAAGAATTTCACGAATGCTGATCTCTTTTGCATTTTCGAAAGTAATTGGTCCACCTTTATACCAAAGATGACCGTCCACCGGCGAATGGAAATCAGACGGAGACTTTAGGGTGACATACCTAAATTTCGGCATGGAGAAAAGTCTCCAGATGACACGTTCGCAACGTCTGCGGAAGTTCGAGCGAGAGATCTTGTAGATATCAGAAATTTCCTTCATCGTCTTTTTATCTTTGAAATACATCTCCAGATAACTTGTGCCATTGGATGTATCTTTTTCTGCTTGGATGAAAGCATCTGCGATTTCCTTGTCGGTAAGGGGAGACAATGCGAGAACACCAGAAGTTTCACTCGTATATCCAACCGGAATAGTTTGCTTTATAGCCTCCATCAAAGATGCAGGATATTCCATCTTTTGAAGCGTTCCCATATTTTCAATCATACTATGACCTCTTTACTTTCACATAATGACGTGCAAAATATCTTTCCAGTCGATATTGATATATCTGGCAACCTCACGCATCATAATGAGGTTGAAGTCAGTATCCGAAACTCCAGTGACTTCCACGACTGTATCAGAATTAAAATCGACTGTAAAGAACCATACACCATGGGGGCGATCAACGAAATAGACGAGGCTATCGTTATCTTCCCAGATGTCACTATCAATCTCATCACAAGTGAAAACGATATTGCCGTCATTCACATCGAATTTACATTCGTCGCAGAGCTTCTTAACCTCTTCATCCTCGAGGTTGAGCTTGATGGTAGTACCATAGTCATCAACATTTTCGATGGATGCGCCATACAGGACAGCAGACAGTCTCTTCTCATCAGAATACGGGAAGAGACTGTCAATATAAGCCATACGGCTTCCGGAATTAATTGTTTTCATATTAAACCTCCTTGTTATTAGAAAAAGTCCATATATCTATGCGGAACACCAATAGTTTCCATAGATTTTCTTAGCTGCGCAATTGTGACAGAGTCATATTCACCTCCAATGGCTTCCATAACCATACGCGTCTTTTTATCAATCGTTAAAATTGCAAAGAAATCTTTTAACTTTATGACACCGTAAAATTCCGTTTTGCTTTTTAACGTCGGATACACCATTGCAACAGATGTGTCAGTTTTGAATTTTGTGACTTGACTACTAGGACCTTTACTGCAATTGAAATAGTTCAGAAGCATCTCAGATTGATTTGAGTTGACTATTTCAATTGTGGAATAGTGCTTATAGCCATCCTCCTTCTTAGGAAGCAGTGTGTATACACGACCAGCAACGAACCCAGCCACGGTCAACCACACCTTTCGACTTGGAGTCGGGAGAATTTCGGTTTCGACTTTATGGAGAAGGGAATCTTTAGATGTTGTTAACACAGATAACTTCGGCTGAATATTGATAATGAACTCCGGATCAAACTGAATAGCATCGGCCATGCTGTATAGAATTCGCGGAGTAAGAGATCTAGCCATACACACTGCAGCTTCGATGACGGTATTGGTTTCCTTTTCAATATTCAAAATTCCGAAGAATTTGTGATAATCGAAGATAAAATAAGTTTTACCTTCAAACTCATGGATCGTTGCACGATTAGGATCAATCAATACTGTGCCAGGAGTTTCGTCCATCTTAGGATAAATTGCACGGATATAAGGTTCAGCTTCGTTAAGATCAGACGGGTCCATAACGAATTGGTAAGCCGATTCATCTGTTTTTTCTTCTTTAAAATGCGACCCAAGAAGAATCTTAGCTACACCATTCGCAAGCTGAGATTTCGGAAGAATATATTGAATGCTGCGTAAGATGCTATTGTCTTCGGTAAGATTGTAGTTATTCATAGTTAAACCTCCAAATATATTGGTAGCTACTTCTTCTTTGCTACTCTTCAGATGTATAATATATCATTATAATTTTCACTAAAATGATTCCAGTATACTATATTTTCTAGTATACTGGAATCATTTATATCTCATCATGATTTTACTGGATTTTTATCCAGTGTCATATAATACATTTTCTTGTCTTCTTGATACACTCTAAACCCATATTCGTCATAGATCATCTTTGCGAGTTTATTACTCTTATCCACTGATAGATATTTGCACTTCATATTCTTCACAGCATAATCAATCAGTTGCTTTGATAATCCATGGCCTTTATAGTTTTTCGTTATTTCAAGCGATACGATCCATTTTGTTTTATCATCCAAGTATTGGCATGATCCTACATGACATACTAGATTTTCTCCATCCATCCACATATATCCGTCACATTTGTATGTATCCGTATCTTTGCATCTTACATGACTTAGATCCGGATATTTGCTTTTGTATTTTTCGATGACGGATTCTGTAATATGGATTTTCTGAAAAGATGATAATTTCATACTTTCTTTTGGTTTAAAGTCTTTATCAATTCTACTTACTTCGGATTCCGTTATAATGGAAAATAAATTGATTGCTTCCGTTGCAGTAATAAGATCGCCACTACAGGCTTCCACAATAGTTTCTTTTATTCCCATGATGTCCTCCTTTCTCTCTGCGTTAATTTGGTGTTTTCAGATAATGATCTTTATGGTATGCTCATCATCGAGCGTTTCAAGCCCCTGATAAATACGATGCACTAAGCCCCTTTTAAGATCATTGATATCGCCTTGCTCTGTAGGAAGCGCATAATACTTTATATGAGAAGGAGAGACAACCTGTCTAGTACCTAAATGATTCCTCGGATCATAGAGAACCTCAATCAAGACATCCTTATTCTGTCCAAGTAGTGTATCAGAGACATTCATCTCATTAGAGATATCCACATTAATCGGGCATACTTTCCACGATACTGGACTTGAAATAGAACAGCAAGCATATAAGGCTGCTTCGTCTATTGTAGTAAAGGTTTTATCATCTACTCACATGGAATCACCGTTTCTGCATACGATAGCATAAATTTCCATATTATTGAACCTCCAATTCTCTAATCCATGCTGTAATAATCATATGCTTAAGCTTAGGATAATCTTTATATTTTATTGGGTAAAATATCTTCTCAGTTTCTTCATCAACTTCATACGGCTCATGACATTCAGCAGCCGGTATATGATCATTCCGCATTTCTTCATTATAATGATTGCAAAGTTCATAAAGACGATTGATTGCTTTATCATGATCAAAATAAGATGATTCTATCTCAGGACCATAACCGCCAATCAAAGTAACTACAGAAAAAACTTTTGTCATGGTAAACACTTCCTTTCATACTTAACCGTCTGCTATGATATACAAAAATAAGCACACAAGCCGGATATAAAAATCACAGATTGTGTGCTTATTCTTTTACATTTCGTAGTGATAAAAAGCTTCCTTTTCAAGGGCGAAAAGATTGTCAGCTTCTTCTTTACCGAGAATTTCTACTACCTCATCATAAGGCAGCTTAATCTTCTTCGGCTCAGTATCGCCAAGTTTAAGATATCGAGTATTCACATAGTAGTACACAGCAAGGACATTGCCTTTATGTGCTTTGCAAATTCCAGTATATCTCTTATTTGCGGTACCATATTTTTCGTAATTATATCCAGAGCACCATCCACATCCTTTGGATACAGGGCAATTGATGCATTCGTCTGTAGACTGCGACGTCAATGTGATAGCATCCAACTCACGCTTGATTTTGCGCTGTTCTTCAGTTGCGTATAGTCCGCCATTATTGACATCACCAAAGCATACTTTAGCTGCTTTCTCATTTCCGATAGAAATGGGAGCGTATCTGATACATGGATACGCTTTACCGTCCGGAGCAAATGATAACATATTTCCTGTGCCACCACAATAGTTGTTATCATCATGTTCTAAATCCACTGCTTCACCATATTCATCTGGATTAAACATCGCAAAGAATACATCCGGATGTTCATCTATGATATAATTGGCAAGTCTCTTAAGCTCGTTATACAGGTTTTTCCCATCTTCATTTGTATACATGGGCTCATATGCACAATTACCATGAATATAAGTGCATCCTTCATCAATCATCATTTTCACGCTGGAGTATAAATATTTGATTGATCCAGGGACAAATGTCATCTTGGAATTAAGCCAGCCATATCGAGCTTTTGCATCTTGAAAAGCTCGCCAAGCCATTTCAAAACTTCCAACACCATTGCTGTCAACACGGTACATATCATGAAGTTCTTGAACGCCATCAATAGATACTGTGACCGACATGATATCATGGTATTTTTCAAATAGATGCATGGATGCATGCTCAAACCAAGCCTTACCATTTGTAGCAAACGAGATTCTTGTAAACGGGCCGAGAGGAATGTCTCTCTTATAGCACTGCTCGAACCAATAGTCGCAAATATGCTCAATCAGCTCAGCTTCCAGAAGAGGCTCTCCGCCGATAAAATCAAGGACAACGCCCTTTGTTTGCTGAGAGATGAAATCAGATGTGTTGTCAGCATACAGGTCAAGAATATAGTCAACGACTTTCTTGGCTGTATCAAGGCTCATAGCTCCACAGTTCTTATTATGCTCATAGCAATAAGAACACCGAAGATTGCAAGCATTCGTGATCTGAAAAGTCACATATCTGCAAATTTTCAATGCTGATAATGCTCCGCTGATATAAAGGTCTTTCTTATACAGCCTTTGGACCATATCAGTATACTCTTCATAGAGACGCTTATTATGCTTTTTCATCTGATACCAACATCTCCTCGCGCTCAAAATCAAATGTTACCGGGGCATTATTGAACTCTGACTTATCGACGTATCTGCCAATTACCTTGTCTTGTGTCAATTTGAGACGCATCTTTGCAGTTTTGCATAAGTCGATATAATGATGGAGCATCTCAGATGTTAAAGGATTTGCGTTTTCATTCAATTCTCTACAGAGAATAGAAACGATGGATTCATATGATTGCGACTCATAATAGGCCCGCTCAACAGCTTCGCTTTCTTGAGTCGTAATACTAATAATTTTCATAAACGTGCACTCTCCTCAAAATATATTAGCAATTAGCGGTCATGTTACTCATCCGGGTATATACTTCATTATACTTATCACGAATGGAATTTACCTTTTTCATGACTTTGATCAGTGCTTTGATATTTGACGGGTCAAGAAAACGAATGAACTTGATAGTCATGACAAGCATTTCCCACATTGATATGAAATCAATATCATCGGTACATTCGTAATCAGATGCGTTAAGCATTGCATCAAAGCTATAACCGGACTTTTCAAGTTTTGCAACTTCAAAATTGAAAGTACGTGCTGCGAGGCCATATGCAAGAACGATCATACGATCGTCAGAGCACTCTACATTGCAATCTTTTGCAATGCTTTGAATCACGGATGCACAGTATGCTGCGTATGTGTCAAACTTATCATCCATGATATTATCGCAACGGAAAATTCCAGCGGCCCAGATGCACCATTCGAACGGATTTGCGCCATCGGGGCATTGCTGTATAAAATCTTTCCAGTCGTTATCCTCAAATACATCATGAGAAACGAACTTAATGATTGGAAGATTTTCTGTGAAAACTGTCTTAAGTTCGTGATCATTATTAGGTTTATAAACGCTCACTTATAGCACCTCATTCCATACGGTCTTTACAAGAAGAATTTACCGGAACATCCATTACAGCTACCTGAGCAACCATTACAACTACCAGTACAGCTACCCTTACATCCACCACTGCAGTCTGTGTCGCAACTGCCTGTACAACTTCCTTTGCATGATCCAGTACAGTCAAGGTCGCAGCTATCTGTACATTTTGATCCGCAATGACCAGAGCATGTACTATCACAAGAATTTTGGCAATTTCCACATACTGCGAGGCAGGTTAAGTTACAAGATCCACCACAATCACTAGCGCAGTTAGCATTACAGCGTTCTTTACAGCCACCACTACAGTCTGTTTTACAGGTATCGCTGCATCCGTCGCAGCCAGAACAGCCATTGCAATCGCCATCACAGCTACCTGAACAACCGCCTGAACATGTATTCGTACAGTTATTAGCGCAACCGCTAGAACAAGTTGCGCAGCCACTGCCACAGTTACTGGAACAACTTGAGCATGTTGTATTACATCCAGAAGAGCAAAGTCCACTGCATTTACCAGCGCAACCACTAGAGGAAGCATTTTCCTTAATGACAGTGAGTCTGCTCAATGTATTTGCGGCATTTGCAATATCGGATGCTCTCACCACAGTTCCACTGGAAAAGGAAGGAGTTGATCCATTGATTGCACCGATTGGTGTTGTGATCTTCGTAATATGCTCCGTAGCAATCTTTACTCCAGCAGCAGGAGTAGTTGTATATTGATAACCAGACCCAGAATAAGAAGATAAACTTCCGTAGCTCTGGTTCTGTCCAGTACCTTCTGCTTTACCTCGCCGACCAATTTCGCTATTGACGAGATTTTTCAAAGAGGTAAAATCAGAAGCAGTAATCTTTGAACCTTGACTTGCCATTTCACATCACCCCTTTACCCGAATACGGATTCGACGAATCTCTTCGTTCATGTCTTCATCCACTGCGTATCCAACGATCTGTGTATTTTCCACATAATCGTTGGGTAATTTTGCTCGTCCAACACCTGGAATATCCGATACGACAATCGTATCACCACGGTGAATCTTACCAACACACTTGCAGAAGACACGGCCACAGAGACTCACGGGAATATATTTCTCAATATTCTTTTCCACATAATTCCCATCATCAACCTTATCACCACCGATAAGCAT
>ULTP01002013.1_pt1 | contig 11661 bp, 4 predicted proteins | sample 1957721 | NCBI WGS metagenome assembly ULTP01 (sample SAMEA4835737, study PRJEB28245) | human gut metagenome | biome: gut microbiome; material: fecal sample | place: Denmark | collected 2008 | reverse complement strand
TTCCCATGTCTGGACATAGCAAATGGAACAACATCAAGCGCAAGAAGGAGAAGACCGACGGCGCCAAGGCAAAGGTCTTTACCAAGATCGGCCGTGAGATCAGCGTCGCCGTCCGTACCGGCGGCCCCAACCCGGCTTCCAACAGCAAGCTGGCGGATCTGATCTCCAAGGCAAAGCGCATGAGCGTGCCCAACGATAACATTCAGCGCATCATCAAGAAGGCCGAGGGCGGCGACAAGACGGAGTACGAAGCCATCACATACGAGGGCTACGGCCCCGGCGGCGTTGCCGTCATGGTCGAGACCCTGACCGACAACCGCAACCGTACCGCTGCCGATCTGCGCCACTACTTCGACAAGAACGGCGGCAACCTGGGCGCAATGGGCTGCGTGGGCTTCCTGTTCAGCCAGAAGGGCGTTATCGACATCTCTCTGGAAGACAAAGATGCCGACGAGGCCATGATGGACGCTCTGGACGCCGGTGCAGAGGACTTCGATGCAGGCGAGGATGCTGCTGAGATCACTACCGACCCGGAGAACTACTCGGCTGTGGTCAAGGCCATGGAGGAGAAGGGCTACGAGATCCTGAGCGATGACCTGGCCATGGTCCCCATGACCACCACCCGCCTGACCGACCCCGATCAGCTCAAGCTCATGGGCAAGCTGCTCGATGCTCTGGAGGACAACGATGATGTCCAGAACGTCTGGCACAGCCTGGAGAACGAAGAGGACCTGCCGGAATAAGCTCCAGCAAGCCGAATTTCTCCTGAAATAAGACGTTACAAAGCCGCTTTTTGTGCTGTTTGGCACGAAAGGCGGCTTTTGCTGTATGGCGGGAGAGCGCAAAACCGCTGGCTTGCTGTGACAGACGGTCAGCGGAAAAGAGAAAAAACGGTCCTCGGCCCGCACGGCCCTTTTGCTGCGGGCCAAGATGTGTTATAATAACAGAAAAGCACATCCGAAGGAGGTCTTTCCATGACCATCATCTGCCCTTACTGCCTGTCCGAGCTGAGCGAGCGCACGGCGGCCTGCCCGCAGTGCGGCGGGCGCTTTGAGGGCCGCAACCCGGTGGGCACCCTGCCGGTGGGCACGGTGCTGGGCGGGCGGTATACCGTCGGCGAGATCGAACAGGTGGACGGCGAAGGCATCCTGTACCGGGGCGCAGAGAACCATGGACGCTTCCGGGTGACCATCAAGGAGTATCTGCCCCTGACGCTGGCGGCAGAGCGCGGCACGGATGCAACCCTGCGGCCCAAACTGGGTAGCGAGGTGCTGTTCAAGACCACCCGGATGGATTTTGCGGACCTGTACCGCTCCATCCAGCGCATCACGCCCGCCAACGGACTGGAAGCCGTGCTGGATGTGTTCGAGGAGAACAACACGGTCTATGCCGTGATGGAGAACCCCGGCGGGGTGCCGCTGGGCCGCTGGCTGGAGACGCATCCCGGCCGGTTGTCGCCGGAGCAGGTCTGCACGATGCTGCAGCCGGTGTTCGACGGCGTGGCGGCGATGCACCAGGTGGGTCTGGTGCATCGGGGCATCTGCCCGGAGAACATCCGGGTGCTGGAAAATGGCCGCGCCCGGCTGACGGGCTACGCTACGGTTGGTCTGCGCACAGCGGGCAGCGGCCTGCACGAGCAGCTGTACGAGGGCTACTCGGCCCCGGAACAATATTCGACCGCCGAGTTTGAGGGTCGCTACACCGACGAATACAGTCTGGCTGCGGTGGTCTACCGGATGGTCTGCGGGCAAAGCCCGGTCCCGGCAGCGCAGCGGCTGGTGTCGGATTCGAACCCGCGCGCCCGCACACTGGAGCCGTCGGTGCCGGAGTACCTCTCTGAGGTGCTCTGGCTGGGTCTGAAGTTGAAGCCGGTGGAGCGCATCCAGACCGTGCCCCAACTGTTCAAGGCACTGACCTCGCAGGAGTATACCGAGGAGCTGACCCGCAGCCTGCCGCGCCCTGCACCCCGGCAGCTGACCCAGCCGGACGAGGAACAAAAGCAGCACATGCTCAGCCTGCGGAACCTGCTGGCGGCCATCCTCGTTCTGCTGGCCATCCTCATCCTGCTGATGCTGTGGGGGATGGTCTCGCAGGGGCTGCACACGGCCACACCGCCTGCGGCGTCCTCGTCGGTGTCGGCACCGGAAAGCACGGTGCTGGAAGAACCTGTCACGCTGACACCGAACTTTGTCGGGATGGATTACGACGCGCAGGTGCGGAACAATCACAATTATGTGGGCGACTATCTCTTCTACGTGACGATGGAATACAGTGACACGGTGGAGAAGGGGAAGATCATCCGGCAGGAGCCGGAGGCGGGTGACGTCATCGAGAAGGGCGGCACCGTGAGCCTAGTGGTCAGCAAGGGGCCGCAGCTGGTACAGATGCCCGATGTGATCGGGTTCACGCAGGAAGGGGCCGTCAGCGAGCTGGAGAGCCGGGGCCTGACGCCCAGCTGCTTCATGGTGGTCAACGATGGCTCCTATGCGGCAGGCTGCGTCGTCTCGTGCAGTGTGGACGCAGGCACCTCGGTCGAGGTGGGCAGCGTCATCACCGTGTATATCGCGGCGGACCCCAGTGTGGAGATCACCGCCGAACCGCCCGCCGCGTCGGATTCCGACAGCGAGAGCAGCGCCTCTTCGGGGGAAACACCGGCAGACGACACCCAATAGGATACGGACTGAAACAAACAGCAGAAGCGGGAGCCTCGTGGGAGGCTCCCGCTTCTGCTTGTTTAGGATAGGAAAAGAGGATGGCTTGGTTCAGGGGGTCACAGGTTGGTGTAACCCATGAGGTAGCGGTCTACCTCGGCGGCGCAGTCGCGGCCCTCGCGCAGACCCCAGACCACAAGGCTCTGGCCCCGGCGCATATCGCCGCAGGCGAAGACCTTTTCCACATTGGTGCGGAAGTGGTCGGTGTCCACACAGCCGCGGCCCGTCAGGCTGACGCCGAAGGCATCGGCTACGTAGTTCTCGCAGCCCACGAAACCGGCGGCGATGAACGCCAGCTGGCAGTCGTAGGTGAACTCCTCGCCGGTGGGCACCATGCTGGTGCGGCCAGTCTCCGGGTCACGCTCCGGCTTCAGATAGGAGATGACCGCGCCGGTCAGGTTGCCGGCATCATCGGTCAAAAATTCTTTCACGGTGGTCTGGTAGACGCGGGGGTCCTTGCCGAACTTGGCGAGGCACTCGGTCTGGCCATAGTCTACCTTGAGCACCTTCGGCCACTCCGGCCAGGGGTTGGAGGCGGCCCGCTCTTTCGGGGGCTGCGGCATCATCTCCAGAGCCACCAGGTCGGTGCAGCCCTGCCGCAGGGCCGTGCCCTGGCAGTCGTTGCCGGTGTCGCCGCCGCCGATGACCAGCACATTCTTGCCCGCCGCATTGATGGCCCGGCCGTCGGCAAACTGGCTGTCCAGCAGGCTCTTGGTCACGCTGGTGAGGTAATCGACCGCGAAGTGGACGCCGTTGGCATCCCGGCCGGGGACGTTCAGGTCGCGGGCCTTTTTGGCACCGCAGCAGAGAACGACAGCGTCGTAGCGGTTCAGGATGTCTTCTGCGGCCACCGCCCCGCCGATGTCCATGTTGGTGCGGAACTCGACGCCCTCGGCCTGCATGATCTTGATGCGGCGTTCGATGACGGATTTGTCCAGCTTCATGTTGGGGATGCCGTACATCAGCAGGCCGCCCACCCGGTCGGCGCGCTCAAACACCGTGACGGCGTGGCCCCGGATGTTCAGATACTCGGCCACCGACAGGCCGGACGGGCCGCTGCCGATGACGGCCACGCTCTTGCCGGTGCGGGCCGGGGGCGGTGCGGCATGGAGCCAGCCCTTGGCGTAGCCGGTCTCCACGATGGCGTGTTCGTTCTCGCGGACGGTGACGCTGCTGCCGGTCACATCGCCGCAGGTGCAGGCGGCCTCGCACAGGGCGGGGCAGACCCGGCTCGTGAACTCCGGGAAGCGGTTGGTGGCGCGCAGGCGGTGGAGCGCCAGCTCCCATTTGCCCTGATATACCAGGTCGTTCCACTCCGGGATGAGATTGTTCAGCGGGCAGCCGGAGGCCATGCCGCCGATCATCATACCGGCCTGGCAGAAGGGGACGCCGCAGTCCATGCAGCGTGCCGCCTGGGTCTGCTGCTCCTCGCGGGAGAGCCAGATGTGAAATTCGTTGAAGTTTTCGATGCGCTCCAGCGGCGGAACGTCTGAGCTGGTCTTGCGCTTATAATCCATAAATCCAGTGGTCTTGCCCATAACAGTTCCCCCTCCTTACTTCTTCTTCTGCACAGCGTAGAATGCTTCAATCTGTGCCTGTTCGCCGTCGAGGCCGCGCTCCTCCATGGAAGCGATGACCCGCAGCATCCGGTCGTAATCGTAGGGGAGGACTTTCTTGAACTTGGGCAGATACTCGCTGAAGTTGTCCAGGATCTCTTTGCCGCGCGGGGAGCCGGTGGCTTCCACATGTTCGCGGATCAGCTCCTTAAGGGTGGCAACATCGTACTTATGCTCCACGGGTTCGAGGCTGACCGTCTCTTTGTTCACCCGCTGGTAGAAGTCCCAGTTCTCATCCAGCACGTAGGCGATGCCGCCGGTCATGCCGGCTGCAAAGTTTTTGCCGGTCTGGCCCAGCACGACGACGGTGCCGCCGGTCATGTACTCGCAGCCGTGGTCGCCGACGCCCTCCACAACGGCCGTTGCGCCGGAGTTGCGGACGCAGAAGCGCTCACCGGCCACACCGGAGACGAAGGCCTTGCCGCTGGTGGCACCGTACAGGGCGACGTTGCCGGTGATGATGTTCTCCTCCGGCTTGTAGGTGATGCCCTCCGGTGGGCGCACGATGATCTTGCCGCCGGACAGGCCCTTGCCCATATAGTCGTTGCAGTCGCCGGTCAGCTTCAGGGTCAGGCCCCTGGGGATGAATGCACCGAAGCTCTGGCCGCCCGCGCCGGTGCAGTTGGCGGTGTAGACGTCATCGGACAGGGAATCGCCATACTTGCGGGTGATCTCGCTGCCGAAGATGGCACCGAACGCACGGTCGGTGTTGGAAACATCCAGCGTGACGCTCTGGGGCGTTTTGCTGCTGAGCTTGAACTTCTTCATCAGCACCTTCATGTCGAGGGTGTTTTCGAGGTGGAAGTCGTAGGTGTCCGCCGGGACGAAGTGCACGTTGCTGTTGGCGATGGCCGGGTTGTGCAGGATGCAGTCCAGGTTCATCTTGGCCGTGCGGCTGCCGGGGGCGCTGGGCTTGACGTGGAGCAGGTCGGTGCGGCCCACCAGTTCGTCGATGGTGCGGACGCCGAGCTTGGCCATGTACTCCCGCAGCTCTTGCGCCACGAAGGTCAGATAGTTGATGATGTATTCGGGCTTGCCCCGGAAGTGCTTGCGCAGTTCGGGGTTCTGGGTGCAGATGCCCATGGGGCAGGTGTCCAGATTGCAGACGCGCATCATGACGCAGCCCTCGCACATCAGCAGGGTGGTGCCGAAGCCGAACTCCTCTGCGCCCAGCATACAGCTGATGGCGACATCGCGGCCGGAGAGCAGCTTGGAGTCGCTCTCGATGCGGACGCGGCTGCGCAGGCCGTTCAGGATCAGGGTCTGGTGGGTCTCGGCGATGCCCAGCTCCCAAGGCAGACCGGCGTTCTTGATGGAGGTGCGGGGGGCAGCACCGGTGCCGCCGTCGTAGCCGGAGACCAGGATGACCTGTGCGCCGCCCTTGGCAACACCGGCGGCAATGGTGCCGACACCGGCCTCGCTGACCAGCTTCACGTTGATGTTGGCGTGACGGTTGGCGTTCTTCAGGTCATAGATCAGCTCGGCCAGATCCTCGATGGAGTAGATGTCGTGGTGAGGCGGGGGAGAGATGAGGCCCACACCGGTGGTGCTGTGGCGGGTCTTGGCGATCCAGGGATAGACCTTGGCACCGGGCAGGTTGCCGCCCTCGCCGGGCTTTGCACCCTGCGCCAGCTTGATCTGGATCTCCTCGGCAGAGACGAGGTATTTGCTCGTGACGCCGAAGCGGGCAGAGGCCACCTGCTTGATCTTGGAATTGCTCTCGCTGTGGTAGCGGTCTTCGGGCTCGCCGCCCTCGCCGGTGTTGCTGCGGCCGCCCAGGCGGTTCAGCGCGATGGCAATGGTCTTGTGGGCCTCGCTGCTCAGAGCGCCGTAGCTCATGGCCGCGGCCTTGAACCGTTTGACGATGGACGACACCGGCTCGACCTCCTCGATGGGCACACCGCCGTTGGGGTCGTAGTTGAAATCGAGCAGGCTGCGCAGATGCACACCCTCCTCGCCCATGTTGTCCACTGTGCGGGTGAAGTCCTTGAAGGCCTTATAGTCGTTGGTCCAGCAGGCTTTCTGGAACAGGTGGATGGTCTGCGGGTTGAACAGATGCTCTTCCTTGCCGCTGCGGAACTTGTGGGCACCGCCGTCGGAAAGCTCCATGTTGATGTCCAGCCCCAGCGGGTCGAAGGCCGCGTTGTGCTGGGCCTCGACGTCGGCCTGAATGTCTTCCAGACCGATGCCGCCCACACGGCTGACCGTACCGGTGAAGTATTTGTCGATGACGTCCTTCGAGATGCCGACTGCCTCAAAGATCTGGCTGCTCTGGTAGCTCTGGATGGTGGAGATGCCCATCTTGGAGGCAATCTTCACGATGCCGCTCAGGATGGCCTTGTTGTAGTCGTCCACGGCGGCGTAGTAGTCCTTGTCGAGCAGGCCCTGATCGATGAGCTGGCCGATGGTCTCGTGGGCCAGATACGGGTTGACGGCGCAGGCACCGTAGCCCAGCAGGGTGGCAAAGTGGTGTACCTCGTGCGGCTCGGCGCTTTCCAGAATGAGGGCCAGCGCGGTACTCTTCTTGGTGCGGATGAGGTACTGCGAGACGGCCGACACGGCCAGCAGGCTGGGGATGGAGACATGGTATTCGTCGATGTCCCGGTCGGACAGGATGATGATGTTGGCACCGTCCTTATATGCGCGGTCTACTTCCAGGAAGACGCGGTCGATGGCCTTTTCCAGGCTGGTATTCTTGTAGTAGTTGATGGAAACGGTCGCGACCTTGAAGCCCGGCACGTTCATGTATTTGATCTTGAGCAGGTCGGTGGAGGTCAGAATGGGGTTGTGGACCTTGAGCACCTTGCAGTTTTCGGGCTTGTCTTCCAGCAGGTTGCCATGGGCGCCCACGTAGACGCTGGTGGAGGTGACGACTTTCTCGCGGATGGCATCGATGGGCGGGTTGGTCACCTGCGCGAACCGCTGCTTGAAATAGTTGAACAGCGGCGGGTGCTGGCCGCTCAGCACGGCCAGCGGGGTGTCGGTGCCCATTGCGCCGGAAGGCTCTGCGCCCAGCCGGGCCATGGGGAGGATGAGGTCCTTGACCTCTTCGTACTTGTAACCGAACACCTTTTGCAGGCGGGTCAGCTCCTCGCCGGTGTAGCTGGGCACCTTGATGTTGGGGATCTTCAGGCTCTTGAGCTGGACCAGATTGCGGTCGATCCACTCGCCGTAGGGCTCGCGGCTGGCGTAGTATTCCTTCAGCTTCTCGTCATCGACGACCTCACCCTTGACGGTATCCACCAGCAGCATCTTGCCGGGGCGCAGGCGGTCTTTCTTCTCGATGTCGGCGGGGTCGCAGGGGAGGACGCCCACCTCAGAAGAAAGGATCATCCGGCCGTCCTTGGTGATGTAGTAGCGGCTGGGGCGCAGGCCGTTGCGGTCCAGCACGGCGCCCACGACATCGCCATCCGAGAAGAGGATGGCAGCGGGGCCGTCCCACGGCTCCAGCATGGTGGCGTAATACTGGTAGAAATCGCGCTTTTTCTGGCTGATGTGCTTATTGTTCTCCCACGGCTCCGGGATGGTGATCATCACGGCCAGGGGCAGGTCCATGCCGTTCATCACCATGAACTCCAGCGCGTTGTCCAGCATGGCGGAGTCGGAGCCGGAGGTGTTGATGATCGGCAGGATCTTGTTCATATCCTCCTGCATGATGGGGCTGGCGATGGACTCCTCACGGGCCAGCATCGCGTCGGTGTTGCCCTTGATGGTGTTGATCTCGCCGTTGTGCAGGATAAAGCGGTTCGGGTGGGCGCGCATCCAGCTGGGGTTCGTGTTGGTGGAGAAGCGGCTGTGCACCATGCCGATGGCGGATTCATAGTCTTCGTCCTGCAAATCGAGGTAGAACAGGCGCAGATCGTGGACCAGGAACATGCCTTTGTACACGATGGTGCGGCTGGACAGGCTGGGCACATAGGTGCCGTTGCTGGCCTGCTCGAACACGCGGCGGACGATGTAGAGCTTGCGGTCAAAGTCGATGCCCTTGCTCACCTTGGCGGGCTTTTTGATGAAGCACTGCCAGATGGCGGGCATACAGTCGCGGGCTTTCTGGCCCACGGCGTCGGGGTTCACGGGAACCTCGCGCCAGGCGAGGAACTCCAGCCCCTCCTTGCGGGTGACGAGCTCGAACAGCTTCATGGCCTGAGCACGCAGGTGCTCGTTCTGCGGGAAGAAGAACATGCCAACGCCATATTCGCGCTCGTTGCCGAGGCTGACGTTCATCTCTTCCGCGACTTTGGAGAAGAACTTGTGGCTGATTTGCAGCATGATGCCCACGCCGTCGCCGGTCTTGCCCTCAGCGTCCTTGCCGGCGCGGTGCTCCAGCCGCTCGACGATGGACAGTGCATCGCTGACGGTCTGGTGGCTCTTGCGGCCCTTGATGTCCACCACAGCGCCGATGCCGCAGGCGTCGTGCTCAAACTGGGGGTCATACAGGCCGAGGGGCGTGGAGTTTTCCGTATAATGTTCCATTGCCTTTCCCATCCTTGTCGTAAAATCAAAATCCTCACCACTGCGGCACATTCCGCAGCGTCTGACACGGAAAAACAAAAAAGGCGTTCCAAAGGGGCAGACTCTGCCCCTTTGGAACGCCTTTGTTCCGGTACCTATAATTATACTGAACGCTGAAAATTTTTCAAGCGACAGTTGCACCAAACGTGAAAGCACAATCGCAGCGCATCTTGTGCGGTTTGATAGTGAGATGAAACGGATTCATCCTTCGCCCAAAATCGCTTTCAGGTCCTGCTCCGGTGTCGTGACGGCCATCAGACCGTACTTTTCCTGCAAAACGCGCACCACGCCCGGCGAGAGGAAGGCGGGCAGGGTAGGGCCGAGCCGGATGTTCCGGATGCCCAGCGCCAGCAGTGCGATGAGGATGCAGACGGCCTTCTGCTCGAACCAGCAGAGCACCAGCGAGAGCGGCAGGTCGTTGACGCCGCACTGGAACGCATCGGCCAGCGCCAGCGCGATCTGAATGGCGCTGTATGCGTCGTTGCACTGGCCCACATCGAGGATGCGGGGCAGGCCCGCCACGGTGCCGAGATCCAGGTCGTTCAGGCGGAATTTGCCGCAGGCCAGCGTCAGGATCACGGTGTCGGGCGGGGTGAGCTTGGCGAACTCGGTGTAGTAGCGGCGGGAAGGCCGGGTGCCGTCACAGCCGCCCACCAGGAAGAAATGGCGGATCTGCCCGCTTTTCACGGCCGCAACGATCTCATTGGCGTGGGAGAGCACAGCGCTCCGCGCAAAGCCGGTCACGACGCTGCGCCCGCCGTTGATGCCGGGCATGGCGGTGTCTTCCGGGTAGCCCCCCAGTTCCAGTGCTTTGGCAATGACGGGGGAGAAATCCCGCTCTGGCCCGATGTGCGGGACGCCGGGATAGGACACCACCGAGGTGGTGAACACCCGGTCGGCGTAGCTCTCCCGCAGTGGCATGATGCAGTTGGTGGTGAAGAGGATCGGGGCCGGGATGTCCTCAAACTCCCGCTGCTGGTTCTGCCAGGCTGTGCCGAAGTTGCCCTTCAGATGCGGGTACTTCTGCTTCAGCTCCGGGTAGCCGTGGGCGGGGAGCATTTCCGAGTGGGTGTAGACGTGGATGCCTTTGCCCGCCGTCTGCTCCAGCAGACACTTCATGTCGTAGAGGTCGTGGCCGGAAATGACGATGAACGGCCCTTTCTCGATGACGAGCGGCACCTCCACCGGCTCCGGCTGGCCGAAGGCCCCGGTGTTAGCGGCGTCCAGCAGCTCCATGCAGCGGTAGCTGGCCTTGCCGGTCTTCTGCACCAGTGCCCAGAGGGTGTCGATGGAGCATTCGCTGCCAACGGCCTGCAATGCTTCGCAGAAGAAGCGGTCCAGCTCCGGGTCGATGCGGCCCAGCACCCGCGCATGGTAATTGTACGCTGCCATGCCGCGCAGGCTGAACAGGACGAACGATTTCAGACTGCGGATGTCCTCGTCCGGCTCGTGCCAGAGGTTTGCCATGTCGTAGTCGAACCCGATGCCGGGGCAGGCCGCGTGGACGCTCTCGGTCAGCTGGTCCACGGTCTGCGGGTCGAAGTTCACGTTGGTGATGGTGGTGAACAGCCCTTCCATCAGCAGAAGTGCCTGTTCCGGGGCGGGGGCCAGCCCCTCGCCGATGAGCTGGCTGGCGTAGGAGATGAGTGCGCCGGTCAGGCGGTCCTGCGCCGCTGCCGTGTCCGCGCTTTTGCCGCAGACACCGGCCTTACCGGTACAGGCAGTGCAGTGCGCCGCCTGCTCGCATTGAAAACAAAACATCTGTTCGTCCATTTCAGAACCCTCTCTTCGCTTGATGTGGTCAGTATGGACGGGTTGGCGGAGCTTTATACAGGCCGCACGGGGGGAGTTTTCTCGGCGAGTATCCGAGGTGAGGCCACGCTTGCGGGGCGGGCATGGAATGCCCGTTGACTCGCCGGGAAAAGCTCCCGGCGATGCGGCCAGCGAATAGATACAAAAAGAGCCGCGCCCTTGCGAACGCAGCTCTTGAAAATGCTTTGGAACAATTAGTAGGTGATGCCCTGTGCCATCATGGCGGTAGCGACCTTCAGGAAACCGGCGCAGTTTGCACCGACCATCAGGTTGCCCTCGGAACCAGCGGCAACGGAAGCGTCATAGGAAGCGTGGAAGATGCCCTCCATGATGCCCTTCAGCTTTGCATCGACCTCTTCGAAGGTCCAGCTCAGGCGCTCGGAGTTCTGGCTCATCTCCAGGCCGGAGGTGGCCACGCCGCCGGCGTTGGCAGCCTTTGCGGGTCCGTACAGAACGCCGTTTGCCAGATAGACCTCGATGGCCTCCGGGGTGCTGGGCATGTTGGCGCCTTCGCAGACGACGGTGCAGCCGTTCTTGACCAGAGCCTCAGCGGACTCCTTGTTGATCTCGTTCTGGGTCGCGCAGGGCAGGGCGATGTCGCAGGGGACGGTCCAGACCTTGGTGCAATCGGCCACGTAGGTTGCACCCTCGTGGGTCTCAGCATACTCCTTGATGCGGCCGCGGCGGACTTCCTTCAGGTCCTTGACGTAAGCCAGGTCGATGCCGTTGGGGTCATAGACATAGCCATTGGAGTCGGACATGGTGACGACCTTGCCGCCCAGCTGGGTGGCCTTCTGGCAGGCATAGATGGCGACATTGCCGGAACCGGAGATGACCACGGTCTTGCCGGCAAAGCTGTCGTTGCGCATGCACTTCAGAGCCTCGGCGGTGAAGTAGCACAGGCCGTAGCCGGTCGCCTCAGTGCGGGCCAGAGAACCACCGAAGGTCAGGCCCTTGCCGGTGATCATGCCGCCCTGGAAGCTGTTGGTCAGGCGCTTGTACTGGCCGAA
>ULTP01011568.1_pt1 | contig 11721 bp, 10 predicted proteins | sample 1957721 | NCBI WGS metagenome assembly ULTP01 (sample SAMEA4835737, study PRJEB28245) | human gut metagenome | biome: gut microbiome; material: fecal sample | place: Denmark | collected 2008 | reverse complement strand
CAATTCGTTATAAAGTTTTATTCTTTTTACGACAGTCCCTAATTTACATAGAAATCTTTCATGCCAGGGCCGAATAGTTTCCGTAGCAAGGTCATTATTTTATATGATGGATTTATTTTCATATAAACCTAAAATAAACTATTATACATCTTCTCATAATATGTCTGGTATTCTCCCGAAGTGATGTTGTCCATCCAAGCTTGGTTGTCCAGATACCAGCGAACGGTCTTCTCGATACCTTCCTCAAACTGCAACGAGGGTTCCCAACCCAGTTCACGCTGCAACTTCGACGAATCAATCGCATAACGCATGTCATGCCCCGGGCGATCCGTTACGTAGGTGATCAGATTCATATCTTCACCCTCTTTACGGCCAAGAAGTCGATCAACCGTTTTAATAACCACTTTAATCAAATCGATGTTCTTCCACTCGTTGAATCCGCCGATGTTGTAGGTCTCGGCCACGCGGCCACGATGGAAAATCAGGTCGATGGCGCGGGCGTGGTCCTCCACGTAGAGCCAGTCACGGACATTCTCTCCCTTGCCGTATACGGGCAGCGGTTTGCGGTGGCGGATATTATTGATGAACAAAGGAATCAATTTCTCGGGGAACTGATAGGGGCCATAATTATTCGAGCAGTTGGTCACCAGAGTCGGCATGCCATAAGTATCGTGATAAGCCCGCACGAAGTGGTCACTCGAAGCCTTGGAGGCAGAATAGGGGCTGTGCGGATTATACTTTGTCGTTTCGTAGAAGAACTCCTCGCCGTAAGCCAGATGGTGCTCCGTCGAGGAGGCCGTAGTCGTAAAAGGAGGCTTGATACCCTCGGGATGCGTCATTTTCAGTGCCCCATACACCTCGTCAGTCGAGATATGGTAGAAAAGTTTGCCCTCAAAGCCCTCGGGACGCGAACTCCAATAGCGATGTGCTGCCTCAAGCATCGAAAGGGTTCCCATGACATTGGTCCGTGCAAAGGTGAAGGGATCCTTGATGGAACGGTCCACGTGGCTTTCGGCCGCCAGATGGATAATGCCATCCACCTCATACTGCTGCATCAGTGAAAGAACAGTATCGAAATCACAAATATCCGCTTTGACGAAGGTATAATTCGGTGCCTGCTCGATATCCTTCAGATTGGCCAGATTCCCGGCATAGGTCAGCTTGTCGAGGTTGATAATATGATAGTCGGGGTATTTCGTGACGAAAAGCCGTACGACATGCGAACCGATAAAACCGGCTCCACCGGTAATGATGATATTGCGTTTGAAATTGTTCATGACTACATGTTTTTAAGATTGTCCATGCAAATCTTCAGCGAATCGACCCAATACGGAATCCGAAGGCCGAATGTCTCCTTAATCTTGGTTTTGTCCAGCACAGAATAGGCCGGACGTTTAACAAGGCTGGGAAACTCGTCACTGTGGCAGGGCTGGATATCGCACGTTGTGTTTCCGTCCAGTGCGGCAATCATCTTTGTAAAGTCGAACCACGAGCAGACCCCTTCGTCCGAATAGTGGTAGATACCGCCCTTGGCATATCCCTGCGTCGTATCACTGACCGCATAATCGGCAAGAATCGTCCGAATCGCAAGGGCTAAATCGTAGGCATAGGTCGGCGTGCCGGCCTGGTCGAACACAACCTTCAACTGCGGTTTGGTCGACGTGAGGTTGAGCATCGTTTTGACAAAGTTCCGACCAAATTCGGAATAGAGCCAGGCGGTACGCAGAATGACATATTTGCAACCCATGCCGAGAATATACTGCTCTCCTTCAAGCTTGGTCTGTCCGTAGACTCCGGTTGGAGTACCCTTCTGGTCCTCCCGGCAAGGCGTATTGTAGGGATCCCCGCCAAAAACATAGTCCGTCGAGATATGAATCAACAGACCGTTCACCTCCTTCATGGCCTGAGCCAGATTGCGAGGTGCTTCGGCATTCAACACCCGGCAGAAAGCCTCGTCGCTCTCCGCCTTGTCGACATTCGTATAGGCTGCGCAGTTGACAATGCAGTCAATCCGCTCCTCCCGAACGGTGCGACGAACTGCCTCCAGGTCGGTGATATCGAGCCGGGTCGTCTGTACGCCCTCCGCCTCGACGACATCCGTGAAGACAAATTCGTGGTCCGTATCCCGACTGACAATACGCATCTCGCGTCCCAACTGACCGTTGGCTCCCGTTACAAGAATCTTCATTGCCTAATAGAGTTTTTCGTTGTAATCAAAGAGCCACTCCGCATCGCGCAGACGGCTGTGATGACAATCCTTCTCCGAAAGAAGGACCTTGTCTGTCGGAATCCGCCAGTCGATTCCCAAATCGGGATCGTCCCAGGCCAGCGCACCTTCCGACTGAGGTGCATAGAAGTTGTCACACTTGTACTGGAAGATAACCTCGTCGGTCAGCACACTGAATCCATGGGCAAACCCACGGGGGATGAAGAACTGGCGATGATTCTCGCCGGTCAATTCCACGGCAACGTGCTGTCCGAAGGTCGGCGAACCCTTGCGGATATCCACCGCCACATCCAGCACGGCCCCCCGGATGACCCGCACGAGTTTCGACTGCGCATAGGGCGGCTTCTGAAAGTGCAGTCCGCGGAGCACGCCGTAACTCGATTTGCTCTCGTTGTCCTGAACGAAGACCGTCCGGCAAACCTTCTCCTGAAAATCGCGCTGCGAGAACGATTCGAAGAAGTAGCCGCGTTCGTCGCGGAAGATGCGGGGCTCAATGATGACCACCCCGTCGATATCAGTTTTGATTACCTCCATTTTTCAAGTTTGAAATCAATATATCTTAATCGAGATTGCTTTTCCCGGTATGTGCAAGTTCATCAACAACCTTCAGCAGATACTGCCCGTACTGGTTTTTCAGCATCGGCTGCGCCAACTCGCGCATTTTGTCTGCCGTTATCCACCCTTTCCGGAAGGCGATGCCTTCGAGGCAGGCAATCTTCAGACCCTGCCGTTTTTCAATCACTTCAACATAGGTCGAGGCCTCGGCCAGCGAATCGTGCGTCCCGGTATCGAGCCAGGCAAAACCCCGCCCGAGGGTCTGGACCTTCAGTTCGCCGTCCTCCAGAAACCGCTGATTAACCGAGGTAATTTCCAGTTCACCGCGAGCCGAAGGTTTGATACTCTTGGCCACCTCCACCACCTTGTTGGGATAGAAGTAAAGCCCCACGACCGCATAATTGGACTTGGGCTTAGCGGGTTTCTCCTCGATTGAAAGACAATTGCCCTCGTTGTCGAACTCCGCTACACCGTAGCGCTCGGGGTCGCTGACCCAATAACCGAAGACCGTCGCCTTGTGGTCCTTCTCGGCCGACCGCACGGCTTCGTGCAGCATAACCGAGAAGCCGTTGCCGTTGAAGATGTTGTCTCCGAGGACGAGGCATACCGAATCGTCGCCGATAAACTGCTCACCAATCAGGAAGGCCTGAGCCAGCCCGTCGGGCGAGGGCTGCTCGGCATATTCGAACCGGACGCCAAAGTCTGACCCGTCACCCAGCAGCCGCTTGAACCCGGGCAGGTTGGCCGGCGTCGAGATAATGAGAATCTCCCGAATCCCGGCCAGCATCAGCACCGAGATGGGATAATAAATCATCGGTTTGTCGAAAATGGGGAGCATCTGTTTGCTGACCCCTTTCGTAATCGGGTAGAGCCGGGTGCCGGAGCCACCTGCCAGTACAATACCTTTCATGATTTTATGATTTTGAATCGATTTTACTTTTACCCTTTCAATTGATACAGGATTACATCCTGTCCATCTTCTTCTGGAGCCAGAAGAAGATGCCCGTGCGGTTGAGGTGCGTGCGGTAGCCGAATCGGTGGAGAATCAGCAAAAGATGCGTCTTGTGACGAATCTGGTACTCCATGAAGTTATAGAGCCCCACGGTAATCAGCAGCGAGGCAATGACCACAATGTACAACTGTACGTCAATAGAGCATCCTGCCAGGTTGCTGAGCCAGCCGCACAGGGCGACGAACAGGTTGAGCAGCAGAATGGCCAGCGTCGTGGCGGCGTGCGAGCAGCCCAGACGGATGAACATGTGGTGCAGGTGCGTCTTGTCGGGATGGAATGGCGACTTGCGCTTCAGAATGCGCGTCGTCATCACGCGGAGCGTGTCGAAGACCGGAACCGAGAGCACTGCCAGCATGAAGGGAATCAGCCCGACATGCTTTGCATCGTAGATTTCGCAGCAGGTGCCGTGCGTCAGCGTCCGCATGACGAAGACCGAAATCACGATGCCCATGACCAGCGTGCCGCCGTCGCCGATGAACATCTTCGACGTTTTGCCGAACAGGTTGTGCAGGAAGAAGGGTATGAGCGACCCGGCTGCCACCAGCGCCAGTATGGACAGGGACCAGTCGCCTACAGCCCAGAACATCACACCGAAGAAGATGCTTGTCAGGATGCAGTAGCCCGACGAGAGTCCGTCCACTCCGTCCATCAGATTGATTGCGTTGATGATGCCCACGGCCGCCACGACCGTCAGCGGCACGGCCACATACTGCGGAATCTGGTGAATGCCCCACAGTCCGTGGAAGTCGTTGAGGCTGTATCCTCCGATGTAGACCAGCAGCAGCACCGTGAAAATCTCAATCAGAAAGCGTAACGCGGGCGAGAGGTCGAGGATATCGTCGAGCGTTCCGGTGTAGAGCATAATCATCATCGCCACCACGACGATGAACAACTCGGAGCAGTCGTACCAGAATCCGGCGCAGCCCAGACCGATGACCGAGCCGAAGAAGACGGCGATGCCTCCCAGCACGGGGACCGGCTTGCGCTGCAGCTTGCGCGCGTTGGGGTTGTCGACGATGTTCTTGTCGAGGGCAATCTTGACCAGCAGCGGATGAATCCACCAGACGCTCAGCAGGGCAAGCAGGAAAGAGAGAATGAATGGCATAAATATGTGTATTTGAGCCGGGATGCATGGACGTGTCGTGCAGCGAGTAGCATCTGGGCCATCGGCACCTCCCGGCAGGGTGAGATTGAACGGATGTGATTATCCAATGACGGCCGTCCGCTCGGGGCCGGCGGCATTGGGGCAGTGCCCCAGCCAGCGGTCGTAGTCGTCCAGACGGCGGATGAGTTGCTGTTTATTCTTCTTGACGGGGTTCTCTTCGCGCCACGGGTCGACGGCGCGGTGGGCCTCCTCGCGGTAGATGCAGCTGTTCGTGCAGCCATAGAGCGAGACGAGCAGCTGCGCCCGCGCCTGTTCGGCCCGCAGCAGCGGGAGGATGCTCCGCATCGTGCCGAGCAGCTGCTCGAAGGCCGTCCGGTTGCCGAGTATCGCATGGGCGGGGAGCTGCATCGCGTAGAGCTTGCAGCGCATCACGTCGCTCTCAAGCTGCAGGCTCCCGTACTGGCGCAACACCTCGCGGGCCGTGCGGCGGTCCTCTTCCGTCACCCCTTCGGGCGTGTGGACGCGGCCCATCGCCTCGTGGAGCAGGTCGGGCAGGCGGCTGCTGCCCAGACGCGTATATATGTGGCGGTTGTCGGCATTCAGGGCGATGACCTCATACTGCCCGGGCTCGACCGCGAGCAGCGGGACGTACATGCACCCCTCGACGCAGACCATCACCTCCTTGCGTCCGGCTCCGGGCTGGGAGATGACCGTCGCCTCGACCCCCTTGAACTGCCCCTCGGTGATGCGCACACGGTCGCCCTTCATCAGCTGGCCCGGTTCGGGCGTGTAGAGCGGCAGCACGTCGGAGTAGGAGGCGGCGACCCACCGCAGGTTCTCCATCGCCCGGTCCGTGAGGTAGGGGTAGTACTCTTCGCGTGCGGTCCGAATCCGGGGAAGAAAGTTGTATTGGGGTTGGAAGCGCTTCATCCGGTAGATTTCAGCCTCCGAGGCGTGCACGAAGACGTAGTTGTAGAGCAGCGGGCGGCGCGTGTCGACCAGTTCGCCGCGGCGCTTGCGCGCCTCGATGTACGAGGGTGCGAAGTATTCGAACGTGGGCTCTCCCGTGCGGGTGCGGCGGTCGAGCTCGGCCTTCAGGCCGCGTGCCGGCTCCCCCTGGTAGTGGCCCCGCCGCGATACGGGCAGCGTCAGCACATACCAGCGTACGGCATTGCCGTTTTTTTGCATGCGCATCCGCTCAGCAAGCGATTCCGACCAGTCCCAGCCGCTTCCGTTCGACTTCGCCATTGTCGTTTGTTTCGTGCAATTTGTTCAATTCGTTCGATTCCGGGGCCGGGCGCTTCACCGAAGGGCATACCCCAGCCTTGTCGATGCGTTTGCGTAACGCATTGACATACAAAGTGTTGCTTTTCTTAACGAGCGCGTTTGTGAAAATTTCTCTTCACCTGTTTTCAGCCGTGTCTGCGACCTCCGGCAATGAAAACCCGTCATCTCATTTTTCGTGAATTACACACCACGTCGGCAAAGGTACATAAAATGGAAACCAAACGCAAACGGATTGAAAATTTTCTGATGATTTATACGGTTTTTTTGCGGGCATATTTGGTTAATAATCCGGTTGTTGATGCCTTCGGGCGATGAAAATCGCGTCGTTTTTTGCCGATGGCGTCGGTCGGCAGGATGGCCCTTTTTTGACAACTCTTCCGGGGCGGTTGAGCGGGTGGGGAGGCGGGCGGATTCCGCACCGGCGCCGGGACTTCGGCGCGTGCCCCCGGCGCGAGTCTTCGGATGGGGTTTCGGTGCGTGCTTTCGGATGGGGCTTCGGCGTGTGCCTCCGGCGCGAGCCTTCGGACGGGTTTTCGGAGAGCGGTGCTGCCCCGGTTTCGGGCGGCGAGGTGAAAAAATCCGCCGCCGTCCCTTTTTGACCCGATAAATCGTTATTTTTGTCGGGAGAGGGCTGCGCAAGGGACGGAATCGTTTGCCTCTTTGCCGGATGTCGCTCTGCCGGCATGCGGCGGCGGGGAGTTTCGCGGGGCATGGGCCTTTTGCGCCGGCATGCGGCGGAGAGTTCCGCAGGGCACGGGCCTTTTGCACCGGCATGCGGCGGGGAGTTCCGCGGGGCACGGGTTTTTTGCGCATGCGGCGGCAGGGGAGTTCCTCGGGGCACGGGCCTTTTGCGCCGGCATGCGGCGGGGCGGGGGAGTCCCCCGCAGAGCTTCGGACCTCGTCCGTGCAGCGGCACGCCCGGGTGCGGGCCCCTTCCGGCAAAACGGAAAATCGACCGAAAACAGAGAAAAACAGAGAATCGACCCAAAACAGAGAATCGACGGAATATGAAATTCGGCAGATGGATGGCGCTGTTGGCGGCGCTGATGGTGAGCTTCGCGGTCCGGGCGCACGGTTCGTGGCAGGAGCACGTTGCGGATATGACGGAGGTGATGGGGCTGCGCGAAGAGCCCCGTCTGCGGGCGTGGATGAAGTTCATCAGTTCCGACATGATTGACAAGTGCGAGCCCTTCTACAGCGAGCTGAAGGCCCGCCACGAGGGTTTTGCCTGCAAGCACCGGCTGCTCTTCCACTGGGGCTACGACGCCGAGCCGTGGAGCCCGGAGCTCGAGGCGCGCGTGGTCCGCTACTGCCGGGAGTACGACCTCGACCGGGACAGCACCCTGCGGCTCTTCCGCTCGGAGATGGTGGCCGAACAGAAGCGGCGCAACGCGCTGCTCAACCGCCGGACGGAGGAGCTCTTCGGCTTCGCCCACGGCGGGCGGGATGCCGCCTCGGCCCGCTTCTTCGCCAGCGTGGCCTACAACGTCCATCTGGTGGGGGACTACACCTCGGACAACCGCGATTTGGCGGGGCTGCAGAGCCTCGACCGCGTCGTGCGGTCGCTCTGCCACGCGCTTCAGGATTTGGACCCCGTGGCGGCCAAGCCGCTGGTCAAGGCCCTTGAGCGGGTCGGCCGCGAGGAGCCCGACCTTCAGAAGCGTGCCGACGCGCTGCTGGCGCTGCTCAAGCAGCAGCTCCCCGACTTTATCCGTCGTGCGCAGGGCGGAGCCATCCGCCGCCGGCTCGAGGCCCGGGGCTTCGCATTCCGGTAGTCCGCGGCCGCCCGCCGAACCTCCGCAACGCTCCTGTGCATGAATATCCGGTGTGGCGCGTGAGCCGGGGCGGCGCTCCCTCCGCTGCGGCGGGGCCGCAGATGACCGCGGAGCGGCTGCCTCTGTGCGCATCCCCCCTTGTGCGTCGGGGTGCAAGGGGCGGGTATGAAAAAGACGGTCGCACGCCCGGTGCGACCGTCTGTCGAAGAGCTGTTGACAAGGCCTGAGCGGGCTTTGTCAATCCATCCTCTGTCAATTTGTTCGGCCATTTGCGAGGGGCGGGTCCCCTGTCGGGCCGATTTTGCGGCGTAATGCCTCCCCGTGTCGGGGTTTCGGTTGCGGGCGGGAGTCCGCCCGACGGTTTACAGTTTCTTCAAGGTAGGCAGTCTGTTGCCGTCTTTGAGCTCGTAATGCCAGCCTGTCCTCAGCCAGTCTAATTTAGCGTTCATTGCCTCAATGGCCGTTTGCCAGGTGACGGTCGTGCCGTCCACCTTGGTGGCTTCGAGGACGGTACCTCCCTCATTCGTGCCGATGCCTTTTTCCTGACCGTTGTTTTCCCAGTAGCAGACATTCAGTACGCCGCCGCCAAAATAGCTGTCCAGGATGTTTTGTCCCAGTACGCCGCCAGTGGTTCCGTTCGGGCCGCTGACCTTTCCTTGGGCATGGTAGCAGGCATTCAAGGTGGCACAAAGGCTGGTTCCCAGTACGCCGCCTACATAGATGGTACCGCTTCCGGAACCGGTCACGCTGCCCGTGGCATAGCAGCCAGAGATGAATGAATCGTAGCAGTATCCCACCACGCCGCCGATATAGGTATCGTCTGTGACCTTACTTTCAAGGGTCACGCTGCCCGTGGCATAGCAGCTGGCTACGTTGTCAAGAATCACTTCACCGGCCACGCCGCCGACCCGGTTATGCCCCTTCACGGTAGCCGAGGTGCCGCATCCGATCGCGTCGAAGTACACTGTTCCGGCGTTACTTATTCGGCCCGCCACACCACCTACGCAGCTTTTACTCCATTTCCCGATGGCGTTGCCGATGACGCTGCCCGATACGAAGCAGTTTTCAATGACGCTGCCTTCGTTTTCTCCCGCCACGCCGCCGACATAGCTCATACCATCCCAGCTGAAATCGTTTGTTATTTGTACGTTCTCCAGCGTCAAGTTCTTCACCGTAGCAGATTTAAGAAATTGGAAAAAGCCCAATCTCGTGGAGTTCCCCTTAATGACCAGCCCCGAGATGGTATGTCCGCCGCCGTCGAAGGTCCCTTGATAGGTATTTATCGGATTCCAGTTGCTTCCGTCGTCGGCCGGCGGTGTCAGCGTGATGTCGGCCGTAAGAATGATGCTCAGCGAGGGGTTGCTCCATAATGAACCTGCCCATGCCCTCAACCCCTCTTCGCTGTATACGATGTAGGTGCCGTTCTCGTCTATGGTGTAGCCCTTGTCCTTTTCCAGCGTGATGTTGTAGACCTTGCCCGCCTCGGGGGTGAAGGCGGAGGAGAGGTCGCGTTCCTCGGTGCCGTTTGCCCGCAGCTTTGAAATGGCATAGCCGGGCACCACGTTCGCCTCCCAGCAGGTGATGGTGACGTCGTTCTCGGTGTATTCGCACTTCTTCATCTCTATCCAGCCCTCTTGCGAGCCTTGTCCGGCATTGCCTTTTTCGTAGGTACACTGTGTATAGGTATGGAGTTGGAGGCTCTGCACCTCGCCGAGTACATCGTCCGAAGGCGTGATGCGTACCTTCGCCAGAGCGTGGGTGAAGTTCAGCGTGACGGGTGTCTGGTAGTCTCCCGTGCCCGTACCGCTCAGCAGGTAGGCAAGACTTTGGCTTTGGTCGCTGAGGTCGAGGGTGCCGTTCGTGGCGGGGTACCAGGCGGTGACGGTGTGGGCCTCGTCCCTGTCGCTCCAGTACAGGGGTATTTCGGCTTCGGCGGAACCGTCGTCCTGCACGGTGTAGGTGCCGACCTCTCCCTTGCCGTCTATTTGCACGGCGAACCGGTCGCCCGCGTCGAACACGCTGCCCGTGCCGTCCGCAATCTCGCTGACGCGCGTCTGCGGTGCGCCCCAGGGCTGCGCCTCGCCGCCCTCCACGCCGAGGGTGATGCGGGCTATCTCCAGCGGGTATTGTCCTTCGGGCAGACGGTCGTCGTCCGCCAGTTCGTTCTTCGTGCAGGCAGCCGTGGCAAGGAGCAGCGCGGCTGCGGCAAGAAGCAGATGGATGGAATCTCTTTTCTTCATATCGGGTTGTCTTTTATTTGTTTTCGTTTTGTGCTGCCGCCGCCTGCGAAGGCGGCCGTCGCACCATAGTGTCTATGGGCAGCTCCGGCTTAACGCTTGCGCCGGGGCAGCGGTGTGCGGGGATTACAACTCTGCGCTTACATCGTTCGATTCTCCGGGTTCCCACGGGGTAATCTCCGGTTCTTCCACCGTGATGCCCTTGTTGCTGAGCGTTATGTTGTAGGTGTAGGCATAGCCTGCTGTGTAGAAATTGGCTGTGGGTGTAGCAGGCAGTTTCAGTTGGGCGATGTAGCTCTGTCCGTTGTAAGACACGCTCAGGTCAAGAGGAATGGTCACTTCCTGCGGGAGAATGATGACTTGCGAAGTGGTGGCACCGCCCAGCTGCATGGTAATCGGCGAGTTGGCGGCTGCGGTTACGGCAGTCGTGCCGGTAGCCGTGTCGAATGTGCCTTCGTGCTTCAGCCCCTCCAACGTGTAGCCGGCAGGTTCCGTTTCGTTGAAAATGAGACCATCGCCTGCCTTGAAGGTGAACTTGATGAGACTCATGCAGTGGTGGAAGGAGTTGTCTTCACCGCCTTTGTCGGTTTTGTCGGTGAAGCTCACCTCCGGGCTGCGGGTGCTTCCCTTCGCTCCCGAGGCAAAGAGGAAGTCGATGCCCGTGCCCTGCTTGTCGGCTGCGGTGCTGACGCTCACCGTTCCGCCCTCAGCCTGATACGGATAGTAGGCATTGAAGGTCTTCGTTTCGGTGTCATTGAAATAGATGGTTGTACCGTCGGTCACGAACTTACCGTTCTCTCTCTTGTAGGGCACGTTGGTGAAGCCTGCGCCGGTGACGCCGATGCGGTCGCCGTCGGTCCAGTCGGTTCCTTCCGAATTGACGCGGGTAGCGGGGGCGATTTCGGCGGTGAACCGGGCAGCTACGGGGTCGTTCGTGTTCAGCGTCTCGTTGTTGTCCTTGTTGCAGGCGGCCAGTGTCACTGCCAGCGCTGCGAAAGCAAAAAATCGGGTCTTCATGGTGTATGGTTTTTTTCTTGTTGTTACATTGTTTCCGTTACATTTCCGCACTGGCATCGCCACCTTCCACCGACTCCCATCCGGTAATCTCGGCATTGCATTCCTCCATGCCGACGGGGGTCTCCAGCGTGCCGGTTATGCGGTAGGCGGTGGTCATGTCGTCGTTGAAGTCCTTCATGGCCTCGGTCAAATCGACCTCCGTGCGCTGCGTGCGTCCGCCGTCCACAAATACGATGTCCAGCACCATGGTCTGCACGGCTCCCATCGTCCCCAGCAGGCGGGCATCGGCCGTGAGCCGACTGCCGTCACGGGTGAAGGAGAAGCCCGTGGAGGCCGGTTCGCCCGTGGTCTGCCCCCGCGCCATGTCGAAGGCTCCGGCTATGCCGCTGAGGGTGGCCGTCACGCTCTGGATGAGTTCGGGGCGTCCCTGGGTCACCTCCAGCTCCAGCTGCAGCTCGCGCACGCGCTGCCGCATCGCGGCGGTAAACGGGTAGTCGGTGTCCTTC
>ULTP01019503.1_pt1 | contig 11740 bp, 12 predicted proteins | sample 1957721 | NCBI WGS metagenome assembly ULTP01 (sample SAMEA4835737, study PRJEB28245) | human gut metagenome | biome: gut microbiome; material: fecal sample | place: Denmark | collected 2008 | reverse complement strand
CTATAATAAATTTAACTAAAAATATAAATTATTATAAACTAAAACTGAAAATATGATATTGAAAAAAATATCTTTAAATGATATAAATATAAAAAAGTATAGTAGGAGAATTACAAATGAAAAAGAAATTCATTATTAATAATGAAGGTATAACATTAATTGCGTTGGTAGTATCAATTGTAGTAATGTTAATTTTATCAGCAATAAGTTTGAATGCAACAATTGGTCAAAATGGAATAATAAATCAAGCGAGAAAATCGAAACTTAAACAAGAAGAAGCACAAGTGGAAACAGATGTGTCAAGTGCATTATCTGCCTTAGATATGGAGTATTATCAAAAAGTTTCATCAGATTCAGGAATATCAATAACATATATATACAACATTGCAGGACTTTCAAAATATCTAAATGGTAAAGTTAATGGATTCCGTTATAATAAAAATGGAACAACAACAATTTTTTATACAACAGCAAAGGGTTCATATACAGTAAGAATTAGTCAAGGGCAAACAACAACTTACACAGGTATAAGATTAGAAAAAAATGAAACTGCAAATGTAAAATTAGCAAGAGGTGAAAAAATAACACTATCATTTGATGAAAATACAGAAATAATATGGAAAACAGAAAAGAGTGACATTTTACAAGTTGATTCAAAAACAGGAGAAGTAACAAGAATAAGTGGTGGAACAGCAACAATAAATGGGTACGTAAAAGAAGATGATGGAACAGAAACAATAATAACAACTGTTGTAATTACTGATGAAAATAGTGAAATTGCAAAAGATGAAAATACTGAAAATAGCACATCAGAAATGAATATAGGTGCATCAGGCGAAAATGTAAAAGCATATTTTGTGCCAAGAGAAGATGGTGGAAAAACTTTAATAATAAAAGGCAACGGAGAACTATCAGAAACAATAAATTTTACTGAAGAAGATAAAAATTCAATAAAAGAAATAATATTTAGTGATGGAATTACTAAAATAACAAGAAATTTTAATAATTTACCAAATTTAGAAGAAGTAACAATACCAAAAAGTGTGAATTCAATAGCAACAAAAGCATTTGCTGATAATTCAAAATTTTCAATTTTAAATTATAATGCTGAAAATTGCGACATGAATTTAATAAACGAAAGAAACGATACAACAAGAATTTTTGTATATAAGTCTCCTTTTTATGGTTCTTCAATAAGCCAAGTAAATATAGGAGAAAATGTAAAGATAATTCCAAAAGGATTTTTAACTGATCAAAAACTTACTAGCTTATCAATTCCATCAAATGTTACAGAAATTGGAGAACTAGCATTTACTAGAAATTCAGATTTAACAGAGTTAAATTTAGAAGATGGTATTATAAATATAAATGCACGTTCATTTTAAGAATGTAATATAAAAAGATTAATTGTCCCTAAAACAATTCAAAATATAGGATATGGTGCTTTTGAATATAATTTTAATTTGGAAAATTTGAGATTTAATACAATTAAATATACTTCAGGAGGGTATCCTTTTGGACAATGCAAAATAAAAAATTTAAGTTTTGAAGTAGATTCAAATAAAATACCAGATAATTTTTTAGCTTATTCACATTATTCAGGAAACATAGAAATTCCTGAAGGTATAACTGAAATAGGCAATAGTGCATTTCAATCTACTACATATATAGGGCATGTGAGTTTACCAAGTTCTTTACAAAAAATTGGTAGAGATGCTTTTTACTATTCAAAAATAGAAGAAATAACGATACCTGAAAATGTTGAGTATATAGGAAAGAGATCTTTTGTATCATGTAATAAATTAAAAACTATATATTATAATGCTATTGATGCTTCTAAAAGTGAATTTAGTACTACAGAGGGGAATGTAAGATATTGTGATTTTCCATTTGGAGGTGATGGATCTAATACTTTCCAAGTTGAAAATATAATAATAGGAGATAAAGTAAAAGTATTGCCAGGTTGCTTATTTAGAAAAACAGCAATAACGACAGTAACGATTCCATCAAATGTTGAAAGAATAGACATATCTTCTATTAATGAAGATCCGGTATTTTGCAATTGTGTGAATTTACAAGAAATAATAATAGAAAAACCAGAAGGAACTTTTAATAGAGCAGACTTAACAAATTTAAGTAACGTAAAAATAACATATAAACAATAAATAAAAGCCTAGAACTTAGTTCTAGGTTTTTATCTATTGAACAGTATTTAATTTTTTTGCTAAATTTGATTTTTTTCTAGATGCTGTATTTGCTTTGATAACACCTTTTGTACAAGCTTGATCTACTTTTTTAACTGCTGCTTTGAAAGTAGCTTCAGCTTTTTCTTTATTACCTTCTTCAACAGCTGATTCAAATGTTTTGATAGCTGTTTTGTAAGCTGATTTTACCATATTATTTTGAAGAGTTTTTTTCTCAATAACGCTTACTCTTTTTATAGCTGATTTAATATTTGGCATGTTTTCACCTCCATATAGTCTATAGTAAATTTTACTTTAAACATTTTAACACGATAAATTATAAAAAGCAAGGCTTTTAACGAAAATTCTTGGTAAAAATTAAAAAAACAAGCAATATTTCACAAAAAATTCACATTTATAGGGTACAATATTATTGTATTATGAAGAAAACTGTGATATATTTAGTGCGAATATTACAAAGGAGGTGTGCTTATGATAGCTATTGGTTGTGATCATGGGGGATACACTTTAAAAGAAGAAATTAAAAAATATTTAGATGAAAAACAAATTCCATATAAAGATTATGGAACATACTCAACAGAAAGAACTGATTTTCCAATTTATGCAAAAGAAGTTGCAAAAGCTGTTGCATCAAAAGAATGTGATTGTGGAATCTTAATTTGCAAAACTGGATTTGGAATGTCAATTGTTGCAAATAAATTCAAAGGAATACGTTGTGCTGCATGTTATGATGAGTCAACTGCAAAACAAGCAAAAGAGCATTCTAATATAAATATTCTTGCATTACCAGCAGAATATGTAAATATTAGCAAAGCAGTTTCAATGATTAGAGTATGGTTAGGTTCAGAATTTTTACAAGGTAGATATTTAGATAGAGTACATATGATAAATGAAATAGAAAATGAAAATATGAAATAGTAATAAGGACGGAACTTAAATATGTGGGGAGATATTGCAATAGCTTTTACAATTGCATTTGTAACTTCATTTATGGCTACACCATATACGATTAAAATTGCAAAAAAATTAGGTGCAGTAGATACACCGAAGGATCAAAGAAGAATAAATAAAATAACAATGCCAAGATTAGGTGGACTAGCTGTTATTTTAGGATTTGTAGTTTCAGTAGCATATTTATTAATAGTAATGTCTATAGAAAAAAACATTAATTTAAGCGTAGATAATATGTATATAAAATTAATAGGATTTTTCATAGGTGCTTTAATAATAGGACTAACATGTTTTTATGATGATGTAAAAGGTGCAAAAGCTTTAGTGAAATTACTTGCACAAATAGTAGCAGCAGTTATAGTTGTAAGATGTGGAATAAGAATAGACAGGATAGATGTAGCTTTTATAGATAATCTATTTCCAGAATGGGCATATACAGTCATTACTATTTGCTGGATTGTAGGAATTACAAATGCTTTAAATTTAATAGATGGTCTAGATGGATTATCAACAGGTATTTCAATAATATCTTGTATATCACTGCTTATGATATTTTCACTTAATGGTTCACCATTAATTTCAATTATATTAATAACAGCTTTATGTGGGTCTTTAGTTGGATTTTTACCATACAATTTTAATCCTGCAAAAACTTTTATAGGAGATACGGGTTCGAATTTTTTAGGGTACAGTTTAGCAATTATTTCAATTTTGGGTGTTGCTAAAACATATACAGCAATTGTTATAGTAGCGCCATTAATAGTGCTAGCTTTACCATTATTTGATACGGTATTTGCAATTTTTAGAAGATTGAAAAATGGAAAATCATTAAAAGCTATTATACAACCAGATGCAGGGCACTTGCATCATAAAATGTTAAAAAAAGGTTTTACACAAAAACAAGCTGTACTAATATTATATGGATTAAGTGCAGGACTTGGAATGTTTGCAGTAATATTATTAGATAGTGGAATTTGGAAAGCTCTATCCTTTGCTTTAATAATTATTGTTATTATTGCAATGGGATATAAAGAATTTTTTAAACAAAGATTATTAGGAAATTCAGAAGAAAATGAAAATGAAGAAATAAATCCAGAACATATAAGACATGATGTAAAATAAATTTTATAATGAATAAAAATAGGCTATAGTTTTATGACTATAGCTTTTTTTGATTTTAAAATAAATCTTTTACATAATAAAAGTGAGAAAAAACAAAAAAATGAAAGAAAAAAAGAGAAAAATAGAAATAATTAAAAAGTATTGCTATTTATTGCAAAATATTGTATAATAATAAAGTAAATTGACGAATATATGAAAGGAAGTAAAGATATTATGAAAATTACCATAAAAAATAGTAAATCGAAAAGTAATAATTTTCAAAATGAAATAAGTAAAGAAATATATTTTTTATGCAAATTTATAATATGTTTATAGGCTGTTCGTGTGAATTTATATATAATAAAAGTGTGCCTATATTTTTAATATAGGTATTTTTATGCAATAAATTTATTTTGAAAAATAAGGAGGCTAAAAAATGAAAAAAGTTATATTATGTGGTGTGCCACATCATTCAAATTTAGGTGACCATGCAATTTATATTGCTGAAAAAGAATTGATAAAAGAGAAATTTCCAGAATATGAATTACAAATAGTAGATGAAGTTTTTGCAGAAAAATGTGTGAACAGAATAAAACCATATATAGCTGACGAAGACATTTTATTTTTACAAGGCGGTGGAAACTTAGGAAATCAATATAAAGTACAAGAAAGTGGAAGAAGAAGCATTATTGAAAATTTTCCTAATAATAAAATAGTATTATTTCCACAAACTATGTATTTTTCAAATGATGAAAACGGAAAAGAAGAACTTAAGAAAACAAAACAAATTTATAATTCACATAACAATCTATATCTTATGGCAAGAGAAGAAATTACATATTTACAAATGAAAGAATATTTTCCTAATGCAAAAGTGTTCTTTACACCAGATATAGTTACAATTTTAAATGAAACAAAAGAACCTCTAAAAAGAGAAGGCGCTTTATTTTTAGTTAGAAATGATGTTGAAAAAAATATCGAAAATCAATATTTAGAAGAAATAGAAAAAATGTGCATAGAAAGAAATATTAATACAATATATTCTGATAATGACAAAGGTGGAGTTATACACGAATTAATAAAAAAAGATAAAGTATATGAAATGTTAGAACTATTTAAAAAATCAAAGTTAGTTGTAACAGATAGATTACATGGAATGATTTTTGCAGTAATAACAGGAACACCATGCATAGTATTTGGTAATTACAATCATAAAGTAGAAAAAAGTTATGAATGGTTTAAAGAATTACCATATATTCATTTTGTTGCAGAACATGAAGAAATTAAAAATTTAGATAATGAAATAGAAAGATTACTAAATTTAGATGCTCAAGAATATAATAATGATTATAGTAAAAAAATATTCGATAAAGTATTTGAAGAAATTGAAGAAAATTAACATAAAATTGTAAGAATTATATAAAGAGATGTTGCCATAAAAAATTAAATTATTATTGATGGCTACATCTCTTTATTTTACTGCTTTTTAGCTTGTTGAAAAAATTAGTAAAAGTTGACAAAATACCCAAAAATGTAGTATAATAAGAAGCACGAGGTAAATTATTATGTATTATAATTGGACAACAGATACTAATATAGAAGAACTAAAAATAGTATGTAATTTAATAAAAAATGGCGAGCTAGTTATATTCCCAACAGAAACAGTTTATGGTATAGGAGCCAATGCTCTAGATAGTAATGCAGTAAATAAAATTTTTATTGCAAAAGGTAGACCGTCAGACAATCCACTTATTGTTCATATAGCAAACAAATCAACAATAAACGAAATAGCAAAAGATATTACAGAAGTGGAACAAAAACTTATAGATAGTTTTATGCCAGGACCGTTTACAATTATTTTAAAAAGAAAAGATTGTATACCAAGTAATGTTTCAGCAGGTTTAGATACAGTAGCCATAAGAATGCCAGACAACATAATTGCAAAAGCAATTATTACCTATGCTGGTGTGCCAATAGCAGCACCAAGCGCAAATATATCTGGTAGACCGAGTGGAACAAGAATAGAAGACATTAGAAAAGAATTAGAAGGAAAAGTGTCAGCTATAATTGATGGTGGAGAAACAAATATTGGATTGGAGTCAACAGTAGTAAAAGTGGTGAATGAAGTTCCTGTTATTTTGAGGCCAGGAAAAATAACACCAGAAGAAATAAAAAAGGTTGTTGGAACTGTTGCTATTGATCCAAATGTTTTCGAAAAACCAAAAGAAAATACAAAAGTTGAAAGCCCAGGAATGAAATACAGACACTATGCACCAAATACGAAATGTAAACTTTTTTATGCTAAAGATGAAAAAGATTTAATATTTGAAATAAACAAACAGATTCGTATATATAATAGTAATGTTACAGTTTTAGGGTTTAAGGAACATAAAGAAAAAATCAATGTACCAGATGAAAGATATATTGAAGTAAGTAAAAAAGATGATATAGAAGAATATGCGAGAAAAATATACACAGATTTAAGAAAAGCGGATAATATAAAATCAAGTGTAATTTTAATTGAAGGTGTAGAAAAAAAAGGCCTTGGAATTGCCATTATGAACAGGTTACTTAGAACTTGTGAATATGACTACAAGGAAGTTTAATTCTATTTTTAGGAGGAATTTATGGAAACATCTGAAAATAATATCAGATTTAGCGTTATTATGTGTGCATTAAATCTAGAAAAAATAATCAATACAGCAATTGATAGTGTATTAGAGCAAAATTTTAAAAACTTTGAATTAATTCTTGTTAATGATGGTTCAACAGATGAAACTTTAAATGTATTAAAAAAATATGAAAAAAAAGATAATAGGGTAAGAGTTATAAATAATGAAAAAAATATTGGATTAAGTGCATCAAGAAACAAAGCCATAGCACAAGCAAAAGGTGAATATATAGTTCATCTAGATGGAGATGACACTTTATACAATAGAGATACTTTAAAAAGAATAGATGAAACAATAGGAAATGAAGATGTAGATATTACATACTTTGGTGTTCAATATGTTGGAGGTTCAAATAAAGCTTATTTACCAAATGCTCAAAACTCAACAAAAGAAGCTAGAATAGTATGTGATATGCACTTTGCAGTAGCAAGTAAAGTTTGGAGAAGAAAATTCTTAGAGGAAAACGATATAACATTTATCGAAGGAATGTATTATGAAGATATGGTATATTCAATAAAAGCTGCAATAAAAGCAAATAAATTAAAATATGGTTCTTTCCCAATATATATTTATTATAGAAACAGAGAAGGTAGCATAATGGCTACACCAAACATAAAAAGATGTAAAGATATGTACAAAATGTTATATTATTTAATGGAACTTTACGAAGAAACACCAGTTGAATTACAACCATATTTGTTAAGTTTCATTAAAAACGAAACTTTTGGAGTGCCAGTGCGTGTTGATGGAATACTAAAATCATTAAAAGATAAAAGTTATACACCAGTATTTCCAAAAAGAAATTATGTTTATTTAGGTGATGAACCTACTGTAGTAAATGGAGAAATGCCTGCAGGAGCACCAAAAGTTATACAAATTCCAATTGTTGCAAATGGAAATCAAAGTAGTTTTAAAGTAGAAGAACCAAAAGAGCAAATTGCAGCTAAAAATATAACAGAAACAGAAGGATTTAAAACAATAAAATTTGACAATAAATAATAATTTTAAATTGCATTTCAAATAGAAATGCAATTTTTCGTAAAAGAATTTTTATATAGTACAAGATTTTATATTATATTAAAGATTTTATGAAAGTTGTATAATGCAAATGATTTATTTAGAAGTTTATTTGAAAAGTTTGCAATAATAAAATCTTTAAAAAAGAAAGGAAAATCCTTAATGAACTCAAAAATATATTTAGTTAGACATACGAGAACAATAGGAAATGATGAACATAGATTGACTGGTAGAGAAGACTATGAAGTTACTTTAGAAGGAAAAAAATATATTGATTTATTAACTAAAAAATTAGAAAATATTAAATTTGATTCTGCCTATGCAAGTACATCAAAAAGAACAAGTAAAACAATTCAAAAATTGGCAGATTTGAATAATATAAAAATTACTGAATATGAAGATTTATGTGAAATGTATTTTGGAATATATGATGGAATGAAATGGTCTGATGTTGACAAAATAAATCCAACAATAAGTAAATTACATAAAAAAACAAATGAAATTATGGAAATTCCAAACCAAGAAACAACAGCTGAAGTTGCAAATAGAATGAATAAAATAATGCTTGAAATAGCAAATGAAAACTTAAATAAAACAGTTTTAATATGTTCTCATGGTGTTGCAATAGAAGCTTTTTTACGAAGTATTACAGGAATAAAATTTACTGAAAAAAGGGAAGAATACAGTCAAAAAAATACTTCTATAAATATTTTAAATTTTGACAATGAAAAAAACAGTTTTAAAATAGATTTGTTAAATGATATAAGTCATATTGAAAATGTTAAATAATATATTTGAAAATAAGAAAGGAAAAATTTTTTTATGGAAAAAGATTTAATTTCTATAATAATACCAGTATATAATGTCGAAAAATACTTAAAAGAATGTGTTGATAGTGTAAGAAAGCAAACATATAAAAATTTAGAAATCATACTTATAGATGATGGAAGTAAAGATAATTCTGGAAAATTGTGTGATGAATTAGCAAAAGAAGATAATCGAATAAAAGTAATACATAAAGAAAATGGTGGTTTATCTGATGCAAGAAATGTAGGAATTGAAAACGCTACAGGAGAATATATTCAATTTATTGATAGTGATGATTTTGTTGAAAAAGATATGATAGAAATTTTACATAATGACATTTGTCAAGAAAAAGCTGATGTTTCAATGTGTTCACTTTATCTATATAAAGATGGAGAAAAAACAACAGATGCAAGCTATAAAAGAGAAATTTTTAATAAAGAACAAGTTTTAAAAGAAATTCTATTAGATGAAAGAGTTCGTTCTTATGCTTGGAATAAAATGTTTAAAAAATCATTGTTTGAAAGTATTAGATTTCCAAAAGGAAAAGTTTTTGAAGATATTTATACAATGTCACCAATTTTTCAAAAAGCAAATAAAATTGTTTTTAATGACATTCCTTTATATTATTATAGACAAAGAGAAGGAAGTATATTGCATAATCAAACTAATGAATTAAGATTAGAATATATTAAAGCAGCAATGTTTGTAAATAAAGATATCGAAAAAAATTTTCCAAACTTGAAAGATTTTTGTGCATATAATATTGCACATATTACTATAAAAACATATAATGATATTGGTTTCTTTGGAATGTTTGACTTGATGGAAGAAGAAATGGTAATTAATTTGTATGAAGAAACTAAAAAAATTTTTGAAAATAAAGAATTAGAAGCTTTTATTGTTAATAATAGCAATAATGTAAAAAAATTACACTATTATTATATGCTTACAGATTTAAGTTTATATATAAAAAATAATAGAAGTTTGCCAGTTATATATAAAGAATATAGCAATTTATTATTGACAAATTAGGAGAATATAAAAATGAAATTAATAGTTGGATTAGGAAATCCAGAAAATGAGGAAAACTTTGCTAATACAAGACATAATATGGGATTTAATGTAATTAATTTATTAGCAAAAAAATATGATATAGAAATTTTAAGAACAAAATTTAATGGATTATATGGAAGTGGAATTATAGAAAACGAAAAAGTAATATTATTAAAACCACAAACATATATGAATTTAAGTGGAGAATCTATAATTGAATTTATGAAATTTTATAAAATATCAGAAAAGGATTTAATTGTAATATATGATGATATAGATATAGAACCTGGTAAAATTAGAATAAAAAGGAATGGTTCAGCAAGTACACATAATGGAATGAAATCAATTGTGTATTGCTTAAAAACAGAAAAATTTGAACGTATAAGAGTTGGAATAGGAAAACCACAAGACGGGACAGACCTTATAGCACATGTAATTGGACAAATTTCAGAAGAAGATAAAAAACTTCTAGCAGAAGGTACAAAACAAGCAGAACAAGCCGTAGAGACTATACTAAAAGATGGTATAGAAAAAGCAATGAATTTATATAATTAAGAGGAAATATGAAAGAGATTATTATTTACGAAGAAAATGAAAACAAAACAATAATGTATTTAGAAAATCAAAAGATTTTAGAAAAATATGAAGAAAATGAAAACAATAGAACTATAGAAGGAAATATATATATAGGAAAAGTTCAAAATATTTTATCTGGTCTACAAGCCGCTTTCGTAGATTTAGGAAATGGAAAAAATGCTTTTATACATTTAAAAGATATATTGCCAAAAAGAAATATAGTAGAAGAACCTAAATTAGACGAAGCAGAGAAAAATTTAAAGATTAAAGATTGTGTAAAAACAGGAATGCCAATTATAGTAGAGGTAAAAAGAGATGAAACATCTAATAAAGGAGCAAGAGTTTCTACACATATAAGCTTAAAAGGTAGATTTATAGTATATATGCCAAATGCTACTTTTGTAACAGTTTCACAAAAAATTACAGATAAAACAAAAAGAGAAGAATTAGTGGATATTACTAAAAAATATTTACCAGAAAACACAGGTGCAATTATTAGAACTGTTAGTGAAAATGCAACAGAAGAACAAATAAAAGAAGATATACAAAAACAGGTTGAAAAATGGGAAAAAATAAAAAAGATGGAAGTGGAAACATATCCAAAAGAGATTTTTAATGCCGGAGGAATAATTAAAAAAATAATTATAGACTTAGCAGATAACAAATTAGATAGAATTGTTGTAAACACTGAAACGATGAAAAATAAAGTAAATGAAATATTAGAAGAAATTGACAAAAAAATAGAAGTGGTCTATACAAAAGAAAATATTTTAGATTGGTACAATATTAGAAAAGAATTACAAGGTGCTTCAAATAGAAAAGTATGGCTAAAAAATGGTGGATTTATTACAATTGACAAAACAGAAGCTTTAACTGCAGTAGATGTTAATTCTGGTAAATTTGTTGGGAAAAATAATTTAGAAGAAACAATTTTTCAAGTAAATGAACAAGCTGCAAATGAGATTGCTAAACAAATTAGACTTAGAGACATTGGTGGAATTATATTAATTGATTTTATAGATATGTATACAGATGAACACAAAAAGAAAATTATTAATATAATGAAGGAAAAAACAAAAGCAGATAGAAGTAGAGTTCAAATAGAAGAATTTACAAAATTAAATTTATTGGAATTAACAAGAAAACATATTTGTAGCAATTACAAATAAAATAGTATCAAGTAAAATATAGATTATAAACAATTTATAGAAAAATCTTTTGAGGAAGGAGAAATTTATATAACTTATATACATATTTACATAAAAAATTTATCAAAATTATATAATATAAATAGAAAATGTGTATGATTATATAAATAAATTAAGCAATGAATATTTTATCATATATAATAGCATTTGC
>ULTP01057945.1_pt1 | contig 11760 bp, 10 predicted proteins | sample 1957721 | NCBI WGS metagenome assembly ULTP01 (sample SAMEA4835737, study PRJEB28245) | human gut metagenome | biome: gut microbiome; material: fecal sample | place: Denmark | collected 2008 | reverse complement strand
GTGTCGGACACCGGGGTGCGCCGCAATTCCCGTGACCCGGAACGATGGGAGCTGAACGACGACCTGTTCAAGCCGGTATCGGATATGCTGGTGCAGGAGTATGGCATCAGCCATGAACGGCTCAGTCAGCAACTCGTCAACATCGCGGAGAAGCTGGTCAACGATTACCGTGTGCTGAATCATGGTGTGATTCAGGTTGACCGCTCCGATGGCAGCAGTTACACGGCACGGGTCGAGCATCTGGACGACTATCATTTTGATCTGGGCGAGTACGGAAACGTCTATCACATCTGTCAGTTCGGCGAAATGATGGAGCGCACCGGCTCGACCGCCTATCCTGAAATTCAGACGCAGGACGAGCAGGGCGCATGGGAACTGGGCGGCAAGGGTTATCTTGCAATCCAAAGTTGCGAGGATGGCTGGGATTATACCCTCTATCACAGCGATTATTCTGTGATGGATGGTGGGCAGATTGATGCACCCGAATTGACAATTCAGGAAGTCCGGGAGCAGATTCTGGAAGCGCACCACATGGAAAAGGGGCGGCGTGTGCTGAAGGACTATGACCTTATCATGGACAAAGTTGCGGAAGCCGATGAACTGAATCTTTCTTGCAAGCCCTCCACCCTCGAAAAGTTGGCGGCACTGGCAAAGTGCGATGCCCCGGAGTGCAATCTAACTGGATGCCGGAAAGTGAGGGCTGAACATGAACTTTAACCACGAAGAACTCATGCTGATGATTCTGGTCATCAGCTTCATCGGTGGCTACGGCATCTCCAACACCATGTTCAACATCTACGTCATGCTGGCACTGTGCCTGCTGTCCCTGTTCATGAGCGTTGCCGGTCTGCCCACCAGCCCGCTGGTGCTGGCGTTCATCCTGTCCAGCAAGTTGGAGCGGTACTTCCGTCAGGGCATCAGCTACGCCCACGGCAGCTATGCCCCCTTCTTTACCCGTCCCATCTCTCTGATCCTGCTGATCGTCTCGGTACTTTGCGTGTTCTGGCCCTACATCTCCGATCACCTGAAGGCGAAGAGGGCGGCAAAGAACCCTGCCCCCACTGCCGCAAATGTGGACGTGAACGATGACTGATCCGGTACAGCTGCCTGCCCAGGAGCGGGTCTACGGTTCCCTTGCCTCCATGCTGCGCAAGTACGACCGCTACGCCCGGCAGGACGCTTTCCGGGGCAGCACCCCGGAGGAATTCCGGCAATGGCGGGAAGATACCCGAAGCCTTTTGCATTCCCTGTTGGGAACATGTAAAATGGAGCGTTGTATACAAGATGCTCGCCGAATGGAGACTATCTTCACAGAGGAGGGTATCCGCCGGGAGCACTGGAGGATCCAGGTGGAACCGGAGGTCTGGATGACCCTGTTCCTTTTGGCGCCTGCCGGCGCTGGAAAGGACACCCCGGTGATCCTCTGCCCTCCGGGGCACAACGGTGCCGGAAAGTACTCGGTCGCCGGTGTGCGGGACTACCCGCCCATTACCGAAAAGATCGACCACTACCATTACGATTACGGTCTGCAGCTGGCAAAACAGGGCTGCGTGACGGTGTGCCCGGACTGCCGGGGCTTTGGAGAGCGGCGGGAGGACCCGGAGGACACCTGGCGGCTGCCGGAAGGACTGAAGGGCGACTGCTACCGGCTGGCACACATGGGAGAGCCTCTGGGCATCCCGGTACTGGGGATGCTGACCTGGGACCTGGCAAGACTCATCGACTGGCTGGAAGAGGACCGGCGCTTCAACACAGACCGTCTGGGGGCCGTGGGGTTTTCCGGCGGCGGGATGCAGACGCTGTGGCTGGCGGCGCTGGACGACCGGGTAAAGTTTGCCGCCATCAGCGGCTATATGTACGGCTACCGGGACGCCCTGCTGACCCTGAACAACAACTGTTCCTGCAACTATGTGCCCCACCTGTGGGAGCATCTGGACATGGGCGATATCGCCAGCCTCATTGCACCCCGCCCGTTGTGGGTGCAGTCCTGCCGGGAGGACCGGCTCAACGGTCCCCGGGGCGTGGTAAACGCTCAGGAGCAGGTGGCGATCGCCGCCGAGGCGTACCGGCTGCTGGGTGCACCGGAAAACCTCCGGCACCAGATCTGCCCTGGCACTCACCAGTGGCACGAAGAAGACCTTGCAGAATATCTGACATTTCTTTTGGAGCATTCCATCAATAGCAAAGAGTAAGGGAGTTTTCCCCATGAACAAAAACGAGCTGCGCAATACCATCCTGTCCCAGATCCAGCTGCCCTGCATCGGCAAAAACCGGATGCAGGTGGAGCCGGTGCCGGGACAGATGCAGACCCGACAGCTGCAGCAGGCGATCGATGACCTTAGCCGGCAGGGAGGCGGAACGCTGGTCCTGCAGCCGGGCGTCTACCGCACCGGTGCGCTGCACCTGAAAAACGGCGTGGAGCTGCACCTTGCATCGGAGGATACTCTGGTGCAGTTTGTGCCCGATGACCCGGCAGAAAACTACCCGCTGGTGTTCTCCCACTGGGAGGCAAGTCCCTGCTACAATTTCAGCGCCCTGCTGTATGCCTGTGATGCACAGGACATTGCCGTTACCGGCAAGGGGGTGCTGGACGGCGGCGCCGATGCAGACCACTGGTGGAACTGGCATCATCAGGTGGAGACCTCCTGGTCTGAAAACAAGCCGGACCTGCAGCTTGCCGACCGCAGTGCCCTGCGCAGCATGAATCTGGGCGGGGTGCCGGTGGATCGGCGCATCTTTGGCGAAGGACACTACCTGCGCCCCAACTTCTTCCAGTCCATCCGCTGCCAGCGGGTGCTGCTGCAGGGGGTCACCCTCCGCAACAGCCCCATGTGGCAGCTGAACCCGGTGCTATGCAGCAGCGTGGTGGTGGACGGGGTGACCCTTTCCAGCCACGGTGCCAACAACGACGGCTGCGACCCGGAGAGCTGCAACGGCGTGTGGATCAAAAACTGCCGCTTTGACACCGGCGATGACTGTATCAGCCTGAAGTCCGGGCGGGACCGGGACGGCAGAGAGGCAAATGTGCCCTGCCGGAACATCCTGATCGAAAACAACGACTTTGCAGACGGTCACGGCGGCGTGGCACTGGGCAGCGAGATGAGCGGCGGCATCTACAATGTGCTTGCCAGCGGCAACCGATTCTCCAGCCCCAACCTGACCTATGCACTGCGGCTCAAGACCAACGCCCGGCGGGGCGGCGCTGTGGAGCGGGTCATGCTATGCGACAGTGTGATGGACCACGTCCACGGGGCGGCGGTCCACGGTACTATGCTCTACGAGGATGGGCGCAACGGCGACAGCCTGCCGGTGTTCCGGGACATCACCATGGAGAATATCACCGCCCACGGCGGAGATTACGGCGTCTTTCTGGAAGCATTCCCGGAGGTGCCTATTACCGGGCTGGTGATGCGGAACATCACCATTGACGGGGTGCGCCAGTGCCTGCGCAGCATGAACTGGAAGGATGCGGTGGTGGAAAACGTTACCATCAACGGTAAACGGTTCCCCCGTCCCGGCTATGTCCGGATCCTGGGGGTGCCCTGCATCGGAGGCACGGTCACTGCCAGCGCCGAGAGCTGCGGTGCACAGGAGCCGCTGACCTTCTGCTGGGAGGCGTCTGAGGATAACAAAAACTGGACCCGGTGCGGCGGGGGAGAGACCATCGCAGTGCCTGACGGGGCGGCATACCTCCGGGCCAGCGCCGCAAACCCTGCCGGAGACCGGGAGAGCAGCCGCAGCTACCGGGTGCTGCCGGCACCGGCGCAGGGAGCCGTTCCCCGGCTGTACTGCCGTGGGATGCTGGACGCCCCGGAACTGGAGCGGGGCAGCGAGCCGGTGACCCGGCTGGAAGTAGCGCAGATGCTGCTGCCCCTCGCCGATGATCAGCTGCCTGCCCCGGAGCTGACGGATACCGCCGAAGAAGCGGCACGCCGGGCAGCGGCAAACCGGTTCTTCCCGCTGGAAAAGGGCTGCTTTGCCCCCCGGCGCACCATCTCCCGACAGGAGATGGCAACGGTGGCAATGCAGGCGTGCGGGGTGAACTACCGCAACGCATCCAGTACCATGCCGGTGTGCACCGACGTGGACCGGGTGGCAAACAACTACGGGACCAATGCGGCGCGGGCGCTGTATTTTGGATTCATGCAGCTGGAGGCGGACGGACGCTTTGACCCGGAGCGTCCGGTGAGCCGGAAAGAGGCTGTGGAGATCCTGGACCGGGTGGCAGATTTTGCCGGACTGTAAAAGGAGATAAAACGCATGTGGCTGGAGTATTTTGAACAGTATCTGGACCGGGTCTTTCCCCGGTTCCTCAGCGAAAAGCCCTGGAATTATAAAGACGACCTTTGCATGGTGGGGGCGGAGGACCTGTACTGCGCCACCGGCAGCGAAAGTTGGCGGGAGCCGGTGCGCCGGAACTCTTCCTTCCTGATGGACGACGCCGGCAGGGTGGCAAACTGGGTGCCCGGAGAACACAACATCGACAAGGTGAGCTTTGGCAAGTCCATGAGGATACTGCGGGATGTTACCGGGGAGGCACGGTGGGCAGAGGGCGTGGAGCGCGCCTACCGCATTCTGGCGGACTACCCCCGTACCGTCACCGGGAACTTCTGGCACAAGGACATCTATCCGGATCAGGTCTGGCTGGACGGCTTGTACATGGGGATGCCCTTCTACGCCGCCTGCCTGACAGAAAACGGCGAGGACCACTGGGACGACATTCTGGACCAGTTTACCTCTGCCCACAAACTGCTGTGGGATGAGCAGCTGGGTCTGTACCGTCACGCCAACGACTGCTCCCGGAAGATGGAGTGGGCGGACCCGGTCACCGGGCAGAGCCCGGTGGTGTGGCTCCGTGCCGAGGGCTGGTTCCTCATGGCACTGGCGGACACCTACGAGATCGCAAAGGACCGCACCCCCCGTGCCGGGGAGCTGTGCCCTCTGCTGAAAAACGCACTGGACCGTCTGCTGCCCTATCAGGTGGCAGACACCGGCATGTTCCTGCAGGTGGTGGATCGGGCAGACCTGACCGGCAACTACTCCGAGACCTCCGGCAGCGCTATGGTCGCCTACGCCCTGATGAAGGGTGCACGGCTGGGAATGCTGCCGCCGGAATACGGGGAAAAGGGTAGCCGGGTGCTGGACGGCATCCTGGACACCTACCTGAAAAAGGGCGAGCAGGGCTGGGAGCTTCACGGCATCTGCGCCAGCGCAGGTCTGGGACCGGGACCGGACAACCGCACCGACCGCACCGGCACCCCGGAGTATTACCTGAGTGAAAAGCAAATGGTGGACAACCAGCACGGTGCCGCCGCCTGCATGATGGCGGTCAGCGAGCAGCTGCGCCGTGCATAAGAGTATGAGGTGATTATTATGGCAGAACGTTTGACCATCCAGATCAAAGACAACGACAACGTGGTGGTTGCCGTCCACGACCTGCCCGCAGGCACAAAGACCGAGAGCGGCGTGGTCACCCGGGATCCCATCCCCCAGGCACACAAGATCGCACTGGTGGATATCCCCGCCGGCGGCGAGATCATCCGCTACGGCGTGGTGCTGGGCTATGCAAAGAACGACATCCCCGCCGGCAGCTGGATCAACGAGCATATGTTGGACCTGCCGGAAAGCCCGGCACTGACTGATATGCCCTGGGGCACCGACATCAAGACCCCGGACCAACTGCCCACCCCGCCCCGGACTACCTGGATGGGCTACCGCAACAAGGTGGGTCCTGCCGGCACCCGCAATCTGCTGGGTATCGTCACCACTGTGCAGTGCGCTGCAGGCGTGGTGAAGGTGGCAGTGGAGCGCATCAAAAAGGAGCTACTGCCCAAGTACCCCAATGTGGACGGCGTGGTTGCCATCACTCATCCCTATGGCTGCGGCGTTGCCATCAACGCTCCGCTGGCATACATCCCCATCCGTGCCATCACCAATGTGATCCGTCATCCTAACTTTGGCGGTGAGGTCATGGTGGTGGGTCTGGGCTGCGAGAAGCTCACCTACGACCGGGTGCTGCCTCCGGAGGACATCAACCCGGAGAACTGCCTGACTCTGCAGGACTGGAAGGGTCACGATGCCATGATGCAGGCGATCCTGGACATGGCGGAGAAGAAGCTCCAGAAGCTGAACCTGCGCCACCGGGAGGAGCTGCCCCTCAGTGAGCTGCTCATCGGTATGCAGTGCGGCGGCAGCGATGCATTTTCCGGCATCACCGCCAACCCCAGCGCAGGCTATGCAGCGGATATGCTGGTAAAGGGCGGTGCCACCGTAATGTTCAGCGAGGTCACCGAGGTCCGGGACGGGGTGCCCATGCTTGCCGCCCGCTGCGTCAGCGCCGAGGTCCGGGACAAGCTTGCCGCCGAGATGAAGTGGTACGATGATTACCTTGCCGAGGGCGGTGTGGACCGGGATGCCAACCCCACTCCGGGCAACAAGAAGGGCGGTCTGGCAAACATCGTGGAAAAGGCAATGGGCTCCATTGCCAAAAGCGGCACCAGCCCCATCGTGGAGGTGCTGAGCCCGGCGGAGAAGCCCTCCAAGCACGGTCTGATCTTTGCCGCCACCCCTGCCTCCGACATCGTGTGCGGACCTTCTCAGGTGGCTTCCGGCATCGGTCTACAGGTGTTCATGACCGGTCGTGGCACCCCCTACGGTCTGGATGTGGCACCGGTCATCAAGGTGTGCAGCCGCAACGAGATGAAGGAGCAGTGGTTCGACCTCATCGACATCTCTGCCGGTCACGTTGCCACCGGCGAAGCGACCATTGCCGATGTGGGTACCGAGATCTTCAACCTGATCCTGGACGTGGCAAGCGGCACCAAGGAGCCTTACAGCGATCAGTACGGCTTCCACAACGATATGTGCATCTTCAACCCTGCCCCCATTACCTGAGGTGCAGCGCAAGATAGAGTACGAATACGGAAATCATTCAAACAACCTTATGGAGGGAACGATTATGAAAATCGGTTTTATTGGTCTGGGCATCATGGGCAAGCCCATGGCAAAGAATCTGCTGAAGGCAGGCTACACCGACCTGCTGGTGAACAACCGCAGTCAGGCTCCGGTGCAGGAGCTGGAGGCCGCCGGTGCAAAGGGCGCCACCCAGCAGGAGATCGGAGAGCAGTGTGATGTGGTCATCACCATGCTGCCTAACTCTCCGCAGGTCAAGGAAGTGATGCTGGGCGCAAACGGCGTGGCTTCCCACATGAAGCCCGGTGCAGTCTTTATCGACTGCTCTTCCATCAACCCGGTTGCTTCCAAAGAAATCTATGCCGAGCTGCAGAAGAAGGGCGTGGAGATGCTGGATGCTCCCGTCTCTGGCGGCGAGCCCAAGGCGATCGACGGAACCCTGAGCTTTATGGTAGGCGGCAAGCAGGAGATCTTTGACACCTACAAGCCGGTGCTGGACGCCATGGGCGCTTCCACCGTCCGCTGCGGCGAGGTAGGCGCAGGCAACACCACCAAGCTGGCAAACCAGATCATCGTGGCATGCAACATTCAGGCTCTTGCCGAGGCTCTGACTCTGGCACAGAAGGCAGGCGTGGATCCCGAGCTGGTGTTCCAGGCGATCAAGGGCGGTCTTGCCGGCTCTACCGTCATGAACGCAAAGGCTCCCATGATGATCGCAGGCAACGACAAGCCCGGCTTCAAGATCGACCTGCACATCAAGGACCTGAACAACGTTCTGGACTGCGCACACGCTGTGGGCGCTCCCGTGCCCATGACTGCCGAGGTGCAGGAGATCATGCAGTGGCTCCACAACCACGAGGGCGGTCAGAAGGACCACAGCGCCATTGCCCAGTACTACGAGTACCTGACCGGCATCCAGATCGGTCGCTGAGGATAAAGGAGCACAGATGATGAACACGGAATTTATGAAGGGCGTTGTGGTGCCCATCCTCACGGTCATTGACGGTGAGGAGAAGATCGACGAAGCGGGAATGCGGGATCAGGTGGAGTACGTCATCCAGGGCGGCGTCTCCGGCATCCTTGCCTTTGGCTCCAACGGCGAATTCTACATGGTGGAAGAGGACGAGATGGAGCGTGGTCTGAAGATCATGGTCGATCAGTCCGCAGGTCGTGTGCCGGTGTACTTTGGCATCGGCGCCATCAGCACCAAAAAGTGCTGCCGTCTGGCACAGATGGCGGTCAAGAACGGCGCAGCTGCCGTCAGCGTGCTGCAGCCTATGTTCCTGAAGCCCACCTACGCCGAGCTGTATAATCACTTTAAGACCATTGCAGAAAGTGTTCCCGAAACGCCGGTTTTGTTGTATAATAATCCCGGGCGGGTGGGCTACACCCTCAGCGCACAGCTGGTGGAAGAGCTGGCACACACCGTGCCCAACATCGTGGGCATGAAGGATACCAGCGGCGACATCACCCAGACTTCCGAGTTCATCCGCCGCACCCGGGACGTGGAGTTCAAGGTCTTTGGCGGCAAGGATACCCTGCTGTACGCCAGCCTGTGCCACGGTGCTGTGGGCGGCGTGTGCACCGCAGCAAACTTTATGCCGGAGCTCATCACCGATGTGTACAATAAGTACGCCGCCGGTGATCTGGCAGGCAGTCTGGAGGCACAGTTCAAGCTGAACCCGGTGCGCCTGTCCATGGACGCTGCCAGCTTCCCCGTTGCTGCCAAGGATATGGCAAATCTCCGGGGACGCAAGGTAGGCGTGCCCTACCTGCCCACCCTGCCCACCCCGGAAGGGGCGGCAAAGCAGGGCTTTGTAAAGACTATGACCGAAGCCGGTCTGCTGTAAACCTGTGTAAAAGGAGGCTGCCCCATGAATCAGGCACTGCGTAAGGACGCCCAACAGATCCTTGCATCCAGCCTGCAGGCGGTGCTGCCGGACGAAGCGGTCCAGCGTGCCCTGCGGGACTTTGAACCCCACGGAGGTCGTGTTCTGCTGGTGGCTGCCGGTAAGGCAGCGTGGCAGATGGCGGTGGCTGCGGTGCGGACGCTGGGCAGGGTGGACGGCGGCGTGGTGGTGACCAAATACCACCACGTGAAGGGGGACATCCCCGGGGTGGTCTGCTGCGAAGGCGGACACCCGGTGCCGGACGAAGGCAGCTTTGCCGCCACCCAGAAAGCACTGGAGCTGGTGCAGGACCTGACCGCTGCAGACGATGTACTGTTCCTGCTGTCCGGCGGCGGCAGCGCCCTGTTTGAAAAGCCTCTGGTCCCCGGGGCAGAGCTGCAGGACATCACCGGGCAGCTGTTGGGGTGCGGGGCGGACATCGTGGAGATGAACACCATCCGCAAGCGTCTGTCTGCCGTCAAGGGCGGGCGGTTTGCCCGGCTGTGCGCTCCGGCACAGGTCTACAGCATCGTGCTCAGCGATATTCTGGGAGACCCGCTGGATATGATCGCCAGCGGTCCCGCCTGCCCGGACAGCAGCACCTGTGCCGATGCCCTGGCGATCGCAGAAAAATATCAGCTGAAGCTTTCCCCGGAGGCACGGGCACTGCTGGAGCAGGAGACCCCCAAGACGCTGGACAACGTCACCACCCGCATCACCGGCAGCGTCCGGGAGCTGTGCGCTGCCGCTGCAAAGGAGTGCAGCGCTCTGGGCTATGAGCCGGTCATGCTCACGGACCAGCTCTGCTGCGAGGCACGGGAGGCAGGCAGCTTTCTGGCAAGCATCCTGAAAAGCCATGCAGGGCAGGGCAGGAAACTTGCCTTTCTTGCAGGCGGTGAAACGGTGGTCCACCTGACCGGTAAGGGTCTGGGCGGACGGAATCAGGAGCTGGCTCTTGCCGCTGCCCCCGGCATTGCCGGGCTGGATGCAGCGGTGTTCTCCGTAGGCAGCGATGGCACCGATGGTCCCACCGATGCAGCCGGCGGCTATGTGGACGGAGAGTCCGCCGCCGCTCTTGCTGCAAAGGGGCTGGATGTGTTCGAGGTGCTGCAGAGCAACGATGCCTACCATGCACTGAAAGCAGTGGATGGTCTGCTGGTGACCGGACCTACCGGAACCAACGTGAACGATGTGGCAGTGGCACTGCTGCACGGCTGACAGGAAAAAGGAGGAACATCCCATGATCCAATTTGGTCTGCGTCTTCACGATGCGGAGAAGCTGCCCATGGAGCAGCTGCTTCCGCTGGTAAAGGAAAAGGGGTTTACCTGCGCACACCTTGCCCTCAGCAAGGCAATGAAGGAGTATCCCTGCGGTCCCAGCGCCCTGACCCCGGGCTACGCACTGTATCTGCGCCATCTGTTTGAGAAAAACGGCATTGACGTGGCGGTGCTGGGCAACTATCTGAACCTTGCACATCCGAACCCTGATGCGGTAAAGGATATGCAGGAAAAGTACTACGCCCATATCCGGTTTGCTAGCCTGCTGGGTTGCGGTATGGTGGGCACCGAGACCGGTGCGCCTAATCCGGAGTACAAGTTCTGCCCCGAGTGCCGCAGTGACAAGGCTCTGATCACTTTTATCAAAAATCTGAAGCCGGTGGTACGCTGCGCCGAGCAATACGGAGTGACAGTAGCGATCGAGCCGGTGGCACGGCACATCGTTTACGATGCAAAGCGTGCCCGGCTGGTGCTGGATGAGATCGGCAGCCACAACCTGCAGATCCTTCTGGACCCCGTCAACATGCTGAGCATGGACAACGTGGACCGCCGGGAAGAGGTCTTTGCCGAGGCGATTGAGCTGCTGGGCAAGGACGTGGCAATGATCCACTTTAAGGATTTTCTCCGTCATGACGCCGACGGTCAGCTGAAGGCGTGCGGCGCAGGGCAGGGCGAGATGGAGGATTACTCCACCATCCTGCGTTTCGCAAAGCAGGAAAAGCCCTTCGTCTTTGCTACGCTGGAAAATACCACCCCGGAAAATGCCGTGGCGTGCCGTGAGTTCCTGCAGAGACAGTATGACAACTGCTGAAGAAGGATATGACCGGAGGGGGCTGTTGCACAAGCTCCAACAAAAAGACCAGAGTTATTTAGCCGAAAGGCTTTACAACTCTGGTCTTTTGCTTTGGGTAGCTTGAGCGAGCGACAACCACCAGCTCCGCTGGTGGAGCAAAAATGCTTTAGCTACAAGATTCGAGCAAAGCGAGATGACAAGAAAATCATCGTCTTAGAAGATGTACTTTATGACACTGAACGAGATGCAGGAACTGGTTCGGGCACAGAAAAATGTAGAAAGATTTTTTGCAGAGGAAAAGGACATCATCGAAAAAGCGCAGACCCGATAAACGAATATCGCCGAGGAATCTTCCTGTTTTGGAGGGCTTCCCCGGCGACTTTTTTGACAAGCACTAATTATTGCTTTTTTGCCATGAACGTCTTTTGTCGGTATAGGGTGAAAGCGTTCTATAGAAAATAGGTTCTCTTTACGAGAAAAAATCTTGAAACGCCTTTGTTATAATGTTACAATATATACTATATAATAGTATATATATTCAAAAAAGCTGCTGACAGCAGAACGAGAATGATATTGCGCAAGCACCTTCCTGAAATCGGTGAAGTGAAAATAAAGCCGGAATGAGACCGTCTGGGGCGGAGAAAGATTGGATAAAATGAAAAACTCTGGAATGAGCGAAACTATGCAGACCTTGACGCGGAAAAGCGCCTGTGTGATGCTGAGCCTACTGTTGCTACTGTCAGTCGTGCTCCCTGTGAAAGCTGCCGCGGAAACCGCCCCTGCAAAGGTTGTTCGTGTCGGCTCGTTTGAGGACACCTTCAACTATGTCAACGAAAAGGGCGCAAGAAAGGGCTACGGCTACGAATTGCTGGAGACCTTATCCGGCTA